>Ga0247611_10007181_pt1 | contig 14061 bp, 13 predicted proteins | sample 177DNAGHGhighgp2_FD_192422 | JGI IMG/M metagenome (GOLD analysis project Ga0247611, IMG submission 192422) | Sheep rumen microbial communities from Palmerston North, Manawatu-Wanganui, New Zealand - 1770 DNA GHGhigh gp2 | ecosystem: Host-associated > Mammals > Digestive system > Stomach > Rumen...
GGCCCCGCAGCCGCGTTTATGTAGTTTTCGCCAGAGCCACCACGGACAATGGTCACGACGGGAGAAGTTTGCACAGAGCTCTGGGCATACTCGGCATTCTTCAGCTTGTTCCAAGCTTTCAAGATGGTCGAGTTCTTGGCAGCAATCTGCGCCTTTACCCTGTCGAAATCGGCCTGCGTGTGCAGCCCTCCAGGGTGAATGAAACCTCGGTCGGTGTTGATGGCCGTGGCTTGTGCGCCTGCTGTCATACTGACGAGCAACAGCGCGAGGGTGAGGAGTTTTGTTTTCATATGTCTGTGCATTAGAGGATTCGTTCTTGATTTCCGATGACTCTCTATATTGCTTCCCTAAAAGCAATCAATATTTCCTACATTCCGCAGCACTTTAGTTTAACTATTTTTACAAGTTTCTGAGCAACTTTTTGTTATTCAGGATTTTGGCCATGTCAGAATTTTCACTTACCTTAGTGCTGCGTTTAAAGACAAGCAGAATCTTCAATTACATGACAAAGGTACAAATAAAATCTGAGAAAATCACTCCTTTTGGAGGAATCTTTCATGTGAGAGAGCTATTTTCCCGTTACATCGGCCCCATTATCGACAAAGTGCTGGGTTTTCGATGCACATCATTCGGCTATCAGTACAGCGAGATTGTAGGGTCGTTGTCAAGCGTTTACTTCACAACCTCACGACTAATTTCCATCTGATAGTAAGCCTTATTGAAGATTTTGCAGTAATTGATTGGAAAATGGCTTCCATTGAGGATTGTGAACTCACTGCATTCACAATTTTGGAATCATCAGATTTTCTACTCACTGCGCAAAAATTCGGAGAGAAAAGAAGTGAGGGGAGCAAATGAAAGGTGGTGACGGTGCAATGGTGCATTGGTGCAATGACGCAAAAATGAAAAATGCAAATGTTAGATGTTAGGTGTTAGGTATTTGAAAAATGAAAATACTAAAAGTGAGTATGTGAGTATGTGAGGGTCTCGAAGAAAAAACTCCATGAGTTTTGAAAAATTCTCCATGAGTTTTGAAAAATTCTCGTGGAGTTTTGAGAGGTCACTGATGGGGTATATTTAGTCACTGATCTGACGTGATTGGACTGATTAGTACTGATTTTGTGGCGCAGCAAATCAGTGGGAATCAGTTAGACCAGTTGAATCAGTGACAAACAAGAATGTAGCTCATTGTAGTCTTGCTTTTAGGGTATGTTTCAGTCGACGAAAACCTCAAGGAGGACGGGACGGTCGGACTCTATATATAATAAGGTGTCGACGGCCTGTTGCATCTCGGCCATGTTGGTGGCCTTGAGATAGGTGACGTTGTTCTGACGACAGATACCCTCGGCTGTGGTGGCGTGGGCAGCAGCGACGAGACGGTCACGGGATGGACTCTGACTGAGACCGGGCAGGGTGTCGAAGATGGCGCCATGACCGTTGTTCAGCAGGAGAATACGGAGATTGCCTCGCAGGTTCTGATTCCACAGGGCGTTTTGGTCGTAGAAGAAGCTGAGGTCGCCAATGATGCAGAATACCTTCGCGTCAGCGACCAGCGAGAAGCCAGCAGCTGTGGAGAGGGAGCCCTCGATGCCATTGACGCCACGATTGCAATAGACCGTGGAATGGGCGTAGGTGTTGGCCAGGCGGATGGCAGTGGAGTTGGCGTAGTGGACTACATTGTTCATTGAACATTGTTGCTCAAAGTAGCGCACGACAGCAGCTGAGGAATAGAGCAGTTCCTGGGTTTCCACCTGTTGGCGCAGCTTGGCCAGCAGTGCGTCCCACCGTTGCACGAAGGGATGGGGAGCCTGCTCGAGATTGAAGCGGACGAGGTCGGCCACCACCTCGGGGTCGCCCTGAATGACGTGCGTCAGATTCATGAACGTATCGGTGACCTCGCCCTCGCGATTGACCACCCACGTCTCACGGGCCTGGCGCAGGAAGCGCTTCAGGCGCTTGCTGACAATGGAGCCGCCTGTGTAGAGCACGAAGTCAGGCACGTAACTGGCATCGTCCTGCACCTGCTGGACGGCCTCGTCCATCAAGGGGTTCATGGGCTGTCCGGCAATGAGCATGGGGCGCTCGGCATGCAGGAAACGGTGGACTATATGGTTCAGCGTGTGGGGAGGGATATCGGCTGGCGTGAAGTCTATCTTACGCTCCTCAGGCAGTTGGGCAACGGTGAACTGGAACAACGGCTCGGTAATGGGCACGTTGATGTGGACAGGGGCGTGACGCTCCATCAGCGCCTCGTTGACCAGGCGGTTACAATACCAGCGCGACTCGTCGTCGTGGGGTTCGGGCAGCGAAACGGCCTTACGGACGAAGCGTCCGAGGGCGTCGGGCTGTGGCAGCGTCTGACCGTCGAGCTGGTCAATCCACGCCTCAGGACGGTCGGCACTAATGACGACCAGGGGACGGTGCTGATAGTAAGCCTCAGCAACGGCTGGTGCCAGATTGAGCAGGGCCGTGCCACTGGTGACGCAGACGACGACGGGCTCGTTCAGGGCCTGTGTCATGCCCAGGGCATAGAAGCCAGCAGAGCGCTCGTCGGTGACGGGCCAGCACGTGATGTCCGGACACTCGTTGAGGTTATGCACGATGGGCGCATTGCGACTGCCAGGACTGACAACGGCATGACGGATGCCGTGGGCCACCAACAGGGCGGTGAGTATGTTTACATTCTCCTTTTCTGAATACATATTATAATATGTTATTCTGTTATTATGTCTTAACCCGTTATTCTGTCTAAAAGGCGTCGCATGGTTTCAAGCTTCGCCTCCGTCTCCTGCCACTCCTGTTCCTCGACACTGTCCTTCAGCAGTCCGCCTCCGGCATAGAGATGGTAACGGTTGCCGTCGATGTTCATGCAGCGCAGCGACACGTAGAGGTGGGTGCTCTTGAGGGATGAGGGATGAGGGATGAGGGATGAATCGGCTTCGCCGGAAGATTCCATGTTCAACGGGCCCATGAAGCCACTGTAGTAGCGACGGGGGGTGTGCTCATTATGGACAATGAAGTCGAAGGCCTCGCGCTTGGGCAGTCCACAGACGGCTGGCGTGGGATGAAGCGCCAACAGGAGGTCGCCCAGATGGTCGTTGGCAGGCAGGGTGAACGTGAAGTCGCTGCGCAGATGGACCAGATTGGCAGCACGCACGGTTCGCGGCCCCTCCTCAGTGAAGTCGTCAGTAAAGTGCTCCAGGCACTCAGCAATATAGGTTGCCACGATGCGCTGCTCCTCAATGTTCTTCGTGCTCCACGTGACCGTCTCGCCCTCGCCTTGCAGTTGGCTGCCCTCCAGTTTCATCGTACCGGCAAGGGCGATGGTACGCCAACGCTCTCCCTCGCCATCGAGCAGTATCTCGGGCGTCGCCGTCAGCCACATGCCACTCTGGGGCGTATAGACCAAGGCAATGAACATACGAGGATAGAGACTACAGGCACGCAGAAACAGCTCCTCGGGCTCTACAGGCGAGGCCTGCATCTCGTCGGCACAGCGCGCCAGCACAATCTTGCGGAACGTGCCCTGACAGAGCTGGGCATGGAAGTTGGAGAAGTCGATGTGGTAAGACCCACCGGACTGAGAACTCGGAGAACTCGGAGAACTCGGAGAACTCTGACTGGATAACACCACTTCTTCCACCCGCTCGGGCTCAATCAGCACGACGGGCTGCCCAGACGTGACCTGGAAGGGGGCGATGACGAAGCCAGAGCGTCCGTTGAGAAGGGCACAGGAGCTGAACTCCTGTGTCTTGCCCTCCAGCCTCACATAACGGTCAGCATGCGGCAAACGATAAAGAGCGAAAGCCGACGACATACTATTTGGTCTTAATAATGTAGTTCGTGACACGGACAGAGGAGATGAGCTCGCCAGCCGTGTTCTTGATGTCGACCGTCCACACATGGAGCGTGTTGCCACGATGCTGCAGACGGGCAAATGCCGTCACGGTGTCGCCCTCGGCAACGGCCTGCACATGAGAGCCGCTGACCTCGATGCCCACACAGGCACAGCCCGGACAGAGTGCCGACGAACCGACACCCGCTACATTCTCGGCCAAAGCCAGCGAGGCGCCACCACTCAGGAAGCCAAAGGGCTGACGATTGCGCTCGTCAACCTTCATGCGGGCCATACAAGTATCGTCCTCGGGTGTGGAGATGAACTCCATCCCGAGGGCAGTACTCAAATTGGGCTTCGCATTGATGATATCGTTAATTCTTTCTACGTCCACACTTCAAAACTTCAATTTTTCAAAACTTCAAAACTTCAATTTTTCAATTCTTCAATCCTTCAATCCTACTTAAACAGCGAGTACTCCTTGACATCCCACGCCACAGCACTGGCACCAAGGACGTTGCGCTCACGGTTGTCGAGCACAGAGACAAGAAGTTTCACCTTGTCCTTCATATTGGGGAAGATATGCTCCTCGAACACCTCTGCCGTGGGCTCTAGGAGCCAGTCGCCAGCCTGCGAGATGCCACCCGTGAAGATCATGGCTTCCGGATTGATAATGGAGGCGAAGTTGGCCAGTCCCAAGCCCAGCATGTGGCCTGTGCGACGATAGACCTCGATGGCCAGTTCGTCGCCCTGGTCGCAACACTCCTTGATGGTACGGGCCGACAGATTCTCAAGACTGCGCATCAGCGAGGGAGCATCGCTCTCGGCCATCACTTCCTTGGCAGTATCGACAATGCCCTTGGCGTTGACATAGGTCTCCAGACAGCCCTTGTGGCCACAGCCGCACTGACGACCGTTAAGCACCACACAGGTATGCCCCACCTCGCCGGCAAAGCCATGCGCGCCAAGCTGGGGACGTCCACCAGAGAAGATGCAACTGCCCAGTCCCACGCCAAGGTTCAGCACGACGAAATCGTTCATGCCATGGGCAGAGCCATAGACCTTCTCGCCCATCGCCGTAGCATGAGCATCGTTGGCCACGCCAACAGCCAGTCCCAAACGGTCCTGCATCATGGCAGCCAAGGGAATGACGCCCTTCCAAGGCAGGTTAGCAGCATTCTCGATGCAACCCGTGACGAAATTGGCGCTGGGAGAGCTGACGCCTACGGAACGGATGGTTTCATAACCGCCATTAGCCTCAATCAGCGCTACTATCGAGTCGCAAAGCCTTGTCTCGAAATCAGCAACATTTTCACAATCGAATGTCGGGAAGCTATCTTTTGCAATCACATTGCTACGGATGTCGACAATACCGAAAACGGTACGCTCAGAACTGACGTCGACACCCACGACACGTGTTTTCAGTTGCACATGGTTCATAATACCTATTATTTATATAACGAATACTCTTTGACATCCCATGCCAAAGCGCTGGCACCCAGCACGTCGCGCTCACACTCTTTCAATATAGAGACCAGGATGCGCACCGAACCACGGATATTGCGGAACACGTGCTCGTCGAACGTCTGTCGCATGGGTTTCAACAGCCACTTGCCAGCCTGCATCATGTCGCCTGTCAGGATGATGGCTTCGGGATTCAGCACCGAGGCATAGTTGGCCAGACCGACACCAAGCATCTGTCCCACCTTCTGGAAGGTCTCGATAGCCACACGGTCGCCCTTGTCGCAACAGTCGGTAATCGTGCGGACTGACAGTTCCTCGAGGTCGCTCAGAAGCGTCGGTTCAGTGCTCTTGGCTATCAACTCCTCAGCAGTCATAACCAGTCCTTTGTCAGAGACATACGTCTCCAGGCAGCCCTTACGGCCACAACCACACTGGCGTCCGTTCACCTCGACACAGGTATGCCCCACCTCGCCAGCAAAACCGTTGACGCCAAGATGGGGAAGGCCGTTGGTGAAGAAACAGCTGCCCACACCACCATGACTGATGGAGACGACAACGAAATCCTTCATGCCATGAGCTGAGCCAAAGGCTTTCTCGCCCAAGGCCGTGATATGGGCATCGTTGGCCAGCGCCACAGCCAGTCCCAAACGGTCCTGAAGCATAGCGGCGAGGGGGACAACACCCTTCCACTGCAAGTTGGCAGCATTCTCAATGCAGCCAGTCATGTAATTGCCACTGGGCGCACTGATGCCTACCGAGCGAACGGTCTCGTAGCCACCATACTCCTCTATCATTGCAAGGACACAGTCGCTTAACTCCGTCACATAAGAAGTCACGTCAGGAAATTTGCTTGTCAGGAAATAATCCTGGGCCAAAATCTCGCCACGGATATTCACCACGGCATAGGTGGTACGTCCTTCACGAATGTCGATACCGACGACACGCGTTTTGATATGGTCAACTTCTTCCATAACCCCATTCATTACTCGTTTCTCACTCCTCACTTGAACAGCGAGTACTCCTTAACCTTCCAGGCCAGCACGCTGGCACCGAGCACGTCGCGCTCACGGTCGTCAAGTTCAGAAACCAGGAACTTCACCTTGCCCTGAATATTGTGGAACACGTGCTCGTCGAACGAAGCCTTTGCAGGTTCGAACAGCCACTTGCCTGCTTTCGAGATGCCACCCGTGAAGATTATGGCCTCAGGATTAAGCAACGATGCATAGTTGGCCAGTCCAAAGCCCAGGACTTCGCCTGTACGGCGATAAACCTCAATAGCGAGCTTGTCGCCCTGCTCACAGCACTGCGTAATCACCTTCGGAGTCAGCTCTTCCTCCTGACGCATGAGCGAGGGCTCGTCAGACTCAGCCAACAGGTCGCGTGCCGTCTGCACAATACCCTTGGCTGCCGTATAGGTCTCCAAACAACCGATATTGCCACAACCGCACTTGCGTCCCTGCAGATTGACACAGGTATGGCCAATCTCACCGGCATAGCCGTTGTAGCCCAGATTCACGTTTCCTTCCGAGAAGATGCAGCTGCCCATGCCTGTTCCCAGCGTGACGACAATAAAGTCGCGCATGCCGTGAGCAGAGCCAAACGCCTGCTCGCCAAGGGCCACCACATGAGAGTTGTTGGCTAACGCCACAGCCAGCCCCAGACGGTCGCGCAACAGCGCAGCCAAGGGTATCACGCCTTTCCAAGGCATGTTAGGAGAGTTCATAATAGAACCCAACATGAAGTTGGCACTTGAGGCGCTGATGCCCACTGAGCGAATGGTCTCATAGCCACCGTTGGCCTCAACAATCTCAATGATACGTTCACTGAGTATTGAGACGAAACTGTTGATATCGGGATAGTCCTCTGTCGGAAAGCTGTCCTTAGCCAGAATATTACCTCTGACATCAACGATTGCATAGGTTGTGGCGTCAAGGCTAATGTCAACACCAACTACTCTCTTCTTCACTATAGAGTCGCTCATTGTTTTTAGTGATTGTCTGGTTATTATGTTATTATGCGACAAATGTAAGCATTTTTGCGTTATCTTCCAAATCTTTTCCTATTTTTTTTGCAAATATAAGGGAAAAACGCGGTTATTTCAACAGAATTTCGTAACTTTGCACCCAAATATACATAAACATTCGAATACAGACATGAACGTTTTAGAACTGAGTGAACAGGAGATACTGAGGCGCCAGAGCCTCGACGAACTACGCTCCATGGGCATTGACCCATACCCCGCTGCAGAGTTTCCCACCAATGCCTTCAGCACTGACATACGCGCAGAATTCAAAGACGACGACGAGCCACGCCAGGTGAGCATCGCCGGTCGTATGATGAGCCGTCGTGTCATGGGCAAGGCCTCTTTCGTTGAGTTGCAGGACTCGAAAGGCCGCATCCAGGTCTACATCACCCGCGACGACATCTGCCCCGACGAGAACAAAGACCTCTACAATACGGTATTCAAGAAACTGATGGACATTGGCGACTTCATTGGCGTCAAGGGTACCGTCTTCCGTACGCAGACAGGCGAAATCAGTGTACACGCACAGGAGTTGACACTGCTGTCGAAGTCGCTGAAGCCCCTACCCATTGTAAAATATAAGGACGGAGTGGCCTACGACAAGTTCGACGACCCCGAGCTGCGCTATCGTCAGCGCTACGTGGACCTCGTGGTCAACGAGGGCGTGAAGGACACGTTCCTGAAGCGTGCAACGATTATCCGCACCATGCGTAGCATTCTCGACAATGCCGGCTATACAGAGGTAGACACACCTATCCTGCAGAGCATCGCAGGTGGCGCATCAGCCCGTCCGTTCATCACCCACTTCAATGCCCTGAACCAGGACATGTACATGCGTATTGCCACAGAGCTCTATCTGAAGCGCCTCATCGTGGGTGGCTTCGAGGGTGTGTACGAGATGGGTAAGAACTTCCGTAACGAGGGTATGGACAAGACTCACAACCCCGAGTTCACCTGCATGGAGCTGTACGTCAGCTATAAGGACTTGCTGTGGGGTATGACCTTCACAGAAAAAATGCTGGAGGAGATCTGTACAGCAGTCAATGGCAAGCCCGAGGTTGAGATTGACGGTAAGGTTATCTCGTTCAAGGCTCCATTCCGTCGTCTGCCTATCCTCGATGCCATCAAGGAGAAGACCGGCTTCGACTGCGACGGCAAGACCGAGGACGAGATTCGCGCATTCTGCCTCAGCAAGGGCATGGATGTCGACGAGACCATGGGCAAGGGCAAGCTCATCGACGAGCTCTTTGGTGAGTTCTGCGAGGGCACCTTCATCCAGCCCACATTCATCACTGACTATCCCGTTGAGATGTCGCCCCTCACCAAGATGCACAGAAGCAAGCCCGGACTCACGGAGCGTTTCGAGCTGATGGTCAACGGTAAGGAGCTGGCCAACGCCTATTCAGAGCTGAACGACCCCATCGACCAGGAGGAGCGTTTCGTAGAGCAGATGCGACTGGCTGACAAGGGCGATGACGAGGCTATGATTATCGACCACGACTTCCTGCGCGCCCTCCAGTATGGCATGCCTCCTACATTTGGTATCGGCATCGGCATCGACCGTCTGGTTATGCTGCTCACAGGCAAGTTCGCCATTGGCGAGGTCATGCTGTTCCCCCAGATGAAGCCCGAGAAGAAGATTCCCCAGAGCACCGTTGCCGAGTGGGCAGAGATTGGCGTTCCCGAAGAGTGGGTACCCGTGCTCCGCAAAGCCGGTTTCAACCTCATCCAGAACATCGCTGGCGAGAAGGCTCAGGGACTGCAACAGAAGATTGGCGATATCGTCAAGAAATATAAGCTCGACATGCAGAAGCCGTCTGTTGACGACATTGCCAAGTGGATTGAGAAGGCGCAAGCCTAATTGTCAATTATCAATTTGAGAAATGTACGACTGTGGTAAGATAGCTATCATTGGCGGAGGCTCGTGGGCCACGGCTATTGCCAAGATTGTGGTGGGACACACCCATCACATCGGTTGGTATATGCGTCGTGACGACCAGATTGAGGAATTCCGTCGCATGGGTCATAACCCCAGCTATCTGACCAGCGTCCACTTCAACGTCGAGGAGATTCAGTTTGAGAGCGACATCAACCGCATCGTGCAGCAATACGACACGTTGGTATTTGTCACACCGTCGCCCTACCTCAAGAACCACCTGAAGAAACTGAAGACACGCATCAAGGATAAGTTCATCATCACGGCCATCAAAGGTATCGTGCCCGATGAGAACCTTGTCTGCTCGGAGTATTTCCATCAGGTCTTCGACGTCCCCTACGCCAACCTGGCCTGTCTGGGCGGTCCTTCGCATGCTGAGGAGGTGGCTCTGGAACGTCTCAGCTACCTGACCGTAGGCTGTGCTGACGTAGAGAAAGCGCAGGCCTTTGCCGACGTGCTCAACAGCGATGTCATCAAGACCAAGACATCGACCGACGTTATCGGCATTGAGTACTCTTCCGTTCTGAAAAATGTTTACGCCATCGCAGCTGGTATCTGTTCCGGTTTGAAGTTTGGCGACAACTTCCAGGCTGTCCTCATGTCGAATGCCGTACAGGAGATGAACCGTTTCCTCACCAGCGTCCACCCCATCGACCGCAACATCAGCGACTCCGTCTACATGGGCGACCTTTTGGTGACTGGCTACTCCAACTTCTCGCGTAACCGTACCTTTGGTACGATGATTGGCAAAGGCTATAGCGTCAAGTCGGCACAAATAGAGATGGAGATGATTGCCGAGGGTTACTTCGGAACAAAGTGTATGAAGGAGATAAACCGTCATTGGCACGTCAACATGCCCATCCTCGATGCCGTCTACAACATACTCTATGAGCGCATCTCGCCTCAGGTGGAAATTAAGCTATTAACAGATTCATTCAGATAAACAAAACTTACACTATGAACACCATCAAACTTGACATCACAAAGGCCGCCTGCTTCTTGGAAGCTGGCGCTGTGAAGGCTTTCGAGCCAAAAGTTAAGGCAGCTCAGGAAGCACTTGAGAATGGCACATGCCCTGGTAACGACTTCTTAGGTTGGTTACACCTGCCTACAGAAATCACACCTGCTTTCCTGGACGAGATAGAAGCCACGGCTAAGACCCTGCGCGACAACTGCGAGGCTATCGTTGTAGCAGGCATCGGTGGCTCGTATCTGGGTGCCCGTGCCGTTATCGAGGCACTGAGCAACTCATTCGGCTGGCTCATCCAAGACCAAAAGAACCCCACCATTCTTTTTGCAGGTAACAACATCGGCGAGGACTACCTGTTCGAACTGACTGAGTACCTAAAAGGCAAGAAGTTCGGTGTTATCAATATCTCCAAGAGTGGCACAACGACAGAGACGGCTCTCACATTCCGTCTGCTGAAGAAGCAGTGCGAGGCCCAGCGTGGCAAGGAGGAGGCCAAGAAGGTTATCGTTGCCGTTACCGATGCCAAGCGTGGTGCTGCCCGTACCTGTGCAGACAAAGAGGGTTACAAGAGCTTTATCATTCCCGACAACGTAGGTGGCCGCTTCTCAGTACTGACGCCTGTTGGCCTGCTGCCCATCGCCTGTGCCGGTTTCGACATCAAGGCATTGGTTCAGGGTGCTCAGGATATGGAGAAGGCTTGCGCTCCCAGCGTTCCCTTCGACGAGAATCCTGCAGCTCAGTATGCTGCTGTCCGCAACGCCCTCTACGGCAATGGCAAGAAGATAGAGATTATGGTGAACTACCAGCCCAAGCTGCATTTCGTCAGCGAGTGGTGGAAGCAGCTCTACGGAGAGTCTGAAGGTAAAGACAAGAAGGGTATCTTCCCTGCCTCTGTGGACTTCACCACTGACCTGCACTCCATGGGACAGTGGATTCAGGACGGCGAGCGCACCATCTTCGAGACGGTCATCAGCATTGAGGAGCCTGAGAAGAAGTTGCTGTTTCCTGAGGACGAGGAGAACCTCGACGGTCTGAACTTCCTTGCCGGCAAGCGCGTTGACGAGGTGAACAAGATGGCTGAGCTGGGTACCCGTCTGGCTCACGTCGATGGTGACGTGCCCAACATCCGCATCAGCGTTCCCAAGCTCAACGAGTACTACATTGGCCAGCTCATCTACTTCTTCGAGATCGGTTGTGGTATCAGTGGTAACGTACTCGGTGTGAACCCCTTCAACCAGCCCGGTGTGGAGGCTTACAAAAAGAATATGTTCGCCCTGCTTGACAAGCCCGGTTACGAGGCAGAGTCGAAGGCCATCAAGGAGCGCCTGGCAAGCGAGCAGTAACTGGAATTTCCAGAACATATAGAGTATCTAGAACTTCTAGATTATCTAGCATATCTAGAGTATCTAGGCCATCTGGAAAAATCCAGACCATATAGTAGCATGAAGCAAGCAATCGAACAATACATAAAGAAGCACGGCTTTGGGACGTTTGAGCCCAAAGCCGCGCTCTTCGATATGGACGGAGTGCTCTACAACTCCATGCCCAACCACGCTATTGCCTGGCAACAGTCAATGGCATCCTTTGGCATCCACATGACAGCCCACGATGCCTATGCCACAGAAGGGGCACGAGGCATCGACACCATTCGCAACATGGTGCTTCAGCAAAAGGGAGAGGATATCACACTGGAACAAGCCCAGGAGATGTATGACGAGAAGACGTGCTGTTTCCACGCCCTGCCTGAGGCCCCCGTCATGCCGGGTGTCATTGACGTCATGAAAGGCATGAAGGCTCGCGGTTGGCGCATCGGTGTTGTCACGGGCAGTGGACAACGGCCGCTCATCAACCGTCTGCTAAAGGATTTTGCTGAGTTCCTGGACGAGGAACACATCGTCACTGCCTACGATGTCAAGAAGGGAAAACCAGCGCCAGACCCATACTTGATGGGCATGAAGAAGGCAGACACACTGCCTTGGGAAACAATCGTCGTTGAAAATGCACCATTGGGCGTTAAGGCCGGTACTGCTGCCCAGGCATTCACCATTGCAGTCAACACAGGTCCATTGCCCGACGAAACGCTGCTACAAGCAGGTGCCGACCTGCTGTTTGCAGACATGAAAGCTCTCTACGAGGGCCTCGGATTCTAAATTTCCTCCTCTTCCTGCTGATCGCCACCACCGTTGGTATCCATCTCCGTATCGCGTTTGATGGAGAGATTGCCATAATTGTCAATCTTCACCGCCAATGGGATATACTCATCAGTCTGTGGCAAGCAGACACTGGCAGCAAAATCAAGGAAATTTCCATCCACCTTGTCGAAGACAAAGCCTTCGAGAATACCACCACGCTTATAGTTCTGGTCAAGATACGTCTCAAAGGTACGCTTCAGGAACGTCTTGCTGATAGCGACGCTGCCATCGGAACGACGGACAACCAGACTGATACGATTATCCACAAACTTCTGTCCAGACTCATCAGAGACCATCGCCAGACTGTCGTCAGGCACACGGCTAATCTCTATCTTATATGCTTTGCCCAGCCACTGCACCTCACGCTGATCCTGATAAGTCTGCATGCGTACAGGTCCAGAGGGCTGTGGTGTCTCCACCTTCTCTGCAATAATATCAACAGGTTGTTTTTTCTCCTTACAGCCCGTCAGCATGACGAGGGCGGTAAGACACAGGACTGTTAGCTGATGTTTTGTCATTGTCAGTATAATTAGTGGTTTCTATTACGTCCACATGGACGGTGCAAAGGTAAGCAAAAAAAACGACACAACACAAAAAAAGCCCGCTAATTTCTTAACGGGCTTTGTTATCCATATCTTTTAACCTAACTTCTATCTACTAAAGACAGGCACGCTTGCCTCTAAAAACACTATGTTAACCTAAATCACTATGATCTTATTGTATTTGTTTGTGTGTGGTTGGGCGAATTTACTGTTGGTTTCGACGCGGTCCGCGCTGTCCACCAAACTGTCTCATGCGCTCTTCGCGGTCAGCCTGATAGGCCTTATACTGTTCGGGCGTCATGATTTTCTGCAACTCCTGGTTGTATTCATTCATCTGACCTCCCATCTGGCCACCCATCTGGGGTCGGCCCTGACGCTGGCCTCCCTGTCCACTCTGTGGACGGCGACGAGCCGTGGAGTCATTCATCTGTGGACGCTGACCACCGTTTCCAGGTCCCATGCCAGGTCCGCCACGGCGAGGGCCACGCTGGCCCATCTGTCCTAAGTACTTTGTGTTGAGTGAGAGCAGTTGCTTTGCTTGTTCTTCGTTAAGTCCGTATTTCTTGACTGTTTCGTCTGTACGCTGCTTGATCATCTCTGTTCTGTCCATTCTCTGACGGTCAGGGCGCTGTCCCTGATTGTCCTGAGCCATTGCTGCTGTTGAGAGCAGGAGCAGAGCTGCTATACTTACCACTATCTGTTTCATACTTTGTGTTGTTTTGTCGTTTTTAATTTCAGTTGATTGTTTCTCTGTTAGTTGCAACTGATGATTTGACGCAAAAGAACAAGAAAAGTTTAATGAGCGATGAAAAAAAACACATTTTTTCGACTAAAAGGCCATTTCCTTAGACCATAAAGCCAAAAATTAAGCTTTTATAACAAAAACGGTTGTCCCATTCACACGGAATTTCACATCGCGACCTGCAAAGGGCATCCCATACACGCGCTCAGGGTCGTCATGATAGCGGGGACGGGGGTCCTGAGCCAGCACCTCCTTCAGCGCACTTAACTCTTCGTCAGCGAACAAGACAGAGACATTTTCCGGGATGTCCACACTCAGAGGCTGCCAGTCATGTTGGTCCACAAAACCGCTACGGGC
>Ga0247611_10007183_pt1 | contig 14055 bp, 8 predicted proteins | sample 177DNAGHGhighgp2_FD_192422 | JGI IMG/M metagenome (GOLD analysis project Ga0247611, IMG submission 192422) | Sheep rumen microbial communities from Palmerston North, Manawatu-Wanganui, New Zealand - 1770 DNA GHGhigh gp2 | ecosystem: Host-associated > Mammals > Digestive system > Stomach > Rumen ...
ACCGATGGTGACCCACCTCGATCATAGCGAGCATAGTGTGAAAGTGCTGGTGACCGAACAAGGCGTAGCCGATCTGCGTGGCAAGAGTCCGCGTCAGCGTGCCGAGGAGATCATCAATAACTGTGTCGCTCCGGAGTACCGCGAGATGCTGCGCGACTACCTCAAGATAGCGCGTCACGGACAGACGCAACACGAACTTTCTTGCGCCTTCGCGATGCACGAGGAATTCCTCAAATCGGGTGACATGCGGAACACGAAATGGGAGAATTACAAGCGATAAAAGGCTAAAAAGGCGTAAAAAACCAAAAAAAATAGCGAAAAGTGGCATACACTCTTGTGTATGTCATTTTTTTTCCGTACCTTTGCACGCTTTTTCTGCGGCGTGCACAGGCACACATGCCTTACACGTGCGCAAAAAAGAGCAAATACTGCATAAATAAATCATAAACAAATAACAACAAACAATTATGCAAAACAAAGGACTTGTTAGAATTTTGGCAGTCTGCCTTGCGCTGGTATGTGCCTTCTACCTGTCGTTCTCGTTGGTGACGAGTCATTATGACAAAGCCGCTAAGGAGTATGCAGCGGGTGATGATGCAAAAGAGTACCAGTACTTGGATTCGATTGCAGCAAAGAAAGTGTGGTTTGGTTACACGCTCAAAGAGTGCCGTGAGAAAGAGATCAACCTTGGTCTGGACCTCAAGGGCGGTATGAACGTGACGATGGAGGTGTCTGTTCCGGACATTCTCGATGCGTTGAGTGGTCACAACGAGACCCCGAACTACAAAGCAGCATTGGCTGCGGCTAAGCAGAAACAGAAAACGAGTGGTACGGATTTCGTAACGCTCTTTATCGAGTCGTACAGAGAGATTGATCCGGAAGGCCAGTTGGCTTCGATCTTCTCGACTTTCGAACTCAAAGACAAAGTGACGCTGAACTCCACCAATGCAGAGGTAGAGAAAGTGATTCGCGAGGAGGTTGACGGTGCTATCCAGAACTCGTTCAACGTGCTCCGTACCCGTATCGACCGTTTCGGTGTGGTTCAACCGAACATCCAGAAACTTGCTCAACCGGGTCGTATCCTGATTGAGTTGCCGGGTATCAAAGAGCCGGAGCGTGTTCGTAAACTCCTCCAGGGTTCGGCTAACCTTGAGTTCTGGGAGACCTATGAGGCTTCTGAACTCCTTCCGATGCTCGCGCAGATCAACCGTGAGTTCGCTGCCGGCGCTCAAGCAGAGGCTGCAGAGGAAGCTCCGAAGGCAGAGGAAGTAAAAGCTGAGGCTCCGAAGGCTGAGGGCGAAGACCTCGCAGAGCTCGTAGATAACCTTGGCGCAGACTCTTTGGCTGCTGAGGCAGACCAAGCTGCTCAACTCGCTGAGTACAAGAAGAACAATCCGTTGTTCGCTATCCTCAACCCGTCGGTTAACCAGGCCGGTCAGGCTTATCGCGGTCCGGTAGTAGGTACGGTTCATTATGTAGATACCGCAAAGGTAAATGCGATGCTCAACTCGCAGATCGCTAAGGCTGTTCTGCCGCGTGACGCACGTTTCTACTGGACGGTTAAAGCTATCGATGAGGCCAACGCATACTATCAGCTCGTAGCGCTGAAAGCGCAGCGTGACGGTCGCGCATCGCTCGAGGGCGACGTAATCACCGACGCACGCGCGGACTTCTCGCAGTTCAGCGCATATGCTAACGTATCGATGTCGATGAACGCCGAGGGTGCTAAGACCTGGCAGCGTCTGACCAAGGATAACATCGGTAAGTCCGTAGCTATCGTGCTGGATGGCTATGTATATTCGTTCCCGACTGTACAAAACGAGATAGCCGGCGGTAACAGTCAGATCACCGGTAACTTCACCGTAGAAGAGGCAAAAGACTTGGCGAACACCCTTAAATCCGGTAAGATGCCGGCTCCTGCTCGTATCATCGAGGAGAGCGTGGTTGGTCCGTCGCTGGGCCGTGAGGCTATTCAATCGGGTCTCTGGTCCTTCGCGCTGGGCTTCGTGCTGATCCTCATCTACATGGTCTTCTACTATGGCTGGATCCCGGGTCTGATCGCCGATGCTGCATTGGCTTGCAACGTCTTCCTGTTGGTAGGTATCCTCGCTTCGTTCAGCGCTGTATTGACCCTGCCGGGTATCGCCGGTATCGTCTTGACGATGGGTTGTGCGGTCGACGCGAACGTGCTTATCTACGAGCGTATCCGCGAGGAGTTGAAGGCCGGCAAGGGTATGCGTAAGGCTATCGAGGACGGTTTCAAGGGTGCCATCAGCGCCATCGTCGATGCGAACGTAACGTCGTTCCTGACGGGTGCTATCTTGGCGATCTTCGGTACCGGTCCTATCAAGGGCTTCGCCGTTACCTACATGATCGGTATCATCTCTTCGTTCTTGACGGCAGTGTTCATCACACGTCTGTTGCTCGAGGACTATGCAAAGCGTGAGGGCGCAAAAGAGCTCAGCTTCACCACTCGTCTGATGAAGAACTTCCTCCAGGATATTCACTTTGACTTCGTGGCTGCTCGCAAGTGGGCTTACTGCCTGTCCGGCGCTGTAGTGATCTTCGCTATCCTGGGTCTGGAGCCGCATATCTTCGGTAAACTGAACCTCGGTATCGACTTCTCCGGAGGACGTAACTATGTCGTTCGTTTTGACCGGAATATCAACACCCAGGATGTACGCGAGAGCCTTGACAAGACGTTCAGTGCTACGCTGGAGGATGGCGAACTCTTCTCGCTGAACGTAATCACCTACGGTAACGATGCTAATCAGGTTCGTATCTCGACCAACTACCGTATCCACGAGGACAACGCTGAGGCGGACGAGGCTATCGAGGCACTGCTCTACGAGGGCTGCAAGCCGTTCCTGGGTGACCAGATCACCTTCGATGACTTCCGCTCGACCGACTCGAACGCTGAGGTAGGTATCATGCAGAGCCAGAAGGTAGGTCCGGCTATCGCCGATGATATCACTACCAGTGCTGTATGGGCTGTCCTCGCTGCGCTTATTGTGATCTTCCTCTATATCCTCTTGCGGTTCCGTAACTTCGCATACTCGGTAGGCGCCCTGACAGCTCTTGCGCACGATACCGTTATCGTGCTCGGTCTGTACGCTATCCTCTGGAAGATCATGCCTTTCTCCATGGAGATCGACCAGGCATTCATCGCGGCTATCCTGACCGTTATCGGTTATTCGATCAACGATACCGTTGTTATCTTCGACCGTGTACGCGAGTACAACAAACTCTATCCGAAACGCGAGAAGAAAGTCAATATCAACGACGCTTTGAACAACACGCTCAGCCGTACGTTCTCGACCTCTATGAGTACGTTCGTCGTATTGCTGGCTATCTTCATCTTCGGTGGCGAGACCATCCAGGGCTTCGTATTCGCACTCTTGGTAGGTGTGATTGTAGGTACCTATTCGTCTGTGTTCATCGCTTCGCCGATTGCATATGATATTCAGCGTGCACAGGCAAAGCGCGCAGAGAAGAAAGCTGCTGAGAAAAAGTAATCGTGCCAAGGGCTAAGAAATGAAAAATGACTTTCTGAAATTTGCCACTGCGCAAGGCCTTAACTCCATGCATGTGGAGAAGGTCTTGTCGCAGAGTGCAGATAACGTACAATCTTCGTACGGCTATATCTCGCCTACTATCCTCGAGGAGCGTCAGTTGAACGTGACGCAGATGGATGTGTTCAGCCGCTTGATGATGGACCGTGTGATCTTCCTCGGCACCGAGGTGAATGACTACACGGCGAACGTCATCCAGGCGCAGCTGCTCTATCTGGACTCTGTCGATAGCGAGCGCGATATCAACCTGTATCTGAATACGCCGGGCGGTTCGGTATATGCGGGCTTGGGCATCTACGATACGATGCAGTTCGTTAAGGCGCGTGTAGCTACTATCTGCACGGGTCTCGCTGCTTCGATGGGTGCTGTCCTGCTGGTAGCCGGCGAGAAGGGTATGCGCGCTGCATTGCCCCATAGCCGCGTGATGATTCATCAACCCCTCGGAGGTATTCAGGGTCAGGCCAGTGACATCGAGATCACAGCCAAGGAGATTCTCAAACTCAAGGAAGAACTCTATCAGATCATCTCCGACCATTCCGGCAAAGCGATTGAGCAGATCCGTCAGGACGCCGACCGCGACCACTGGATGACCTCTAAAGAGGCACTCGAGTACGGAATGATTGATCGCTTGTATATCCACAAAGACTAATGGGGAAAAACAAAAACAACGGTCCTTATACCTGCAGTTTCTGCGGGCGTACTATGCCTACGATGTATACGGGCCTCGAAGAGAACGTGCTCATCTGCGATGAGTGCATCGAGAACGGACACCGTATGGTGATGGCCAACCCGAAGAACAAGTTGGCGAACAATAAGGGCCTCTCACTGGAGACTCTGCCTACGCCGCAGGAGATCAAGGAGTTTCTTGACCAATACGTCATTGACCAGGATAACGCCAAGCGTTTCCTTTCCGTAGCGGTGTATAACCACTACAAGCGCGTGCTGCAGGAGATCACCAACGACGACGTGGAGATCGAGAAGAGTAATATCTTACTCGTCGGCTCTACCGGTACCGGCAAGACGCTCCTCGCGCGTACGATTGCGAAGATGCTGAAGGTACCTTTTGCTATCGGCGATGCGACCGCCTTGACCCAAGCGGGTTATGTAGGCGAAGACGTCGAGACGCTGCTCGTGCGCCTGTTGCAGGACGCGAACTACGACGTAGCGAAAGCCCAGCGGGGTATCATCTTCCTCGATGAGGTGGATAAGATCGCCCGTAAGTCCGAGAACCCTTCTATCACGCGCGACGTGAGTGGAGAGGGTGTGCAGCAGAGCCTGTTGAAGATGCTCGAGGGATCGATCGTGAACGTGCCGCCTCAGGGAGGACGTAAACACCCCGAGCAGGAGATGATTGCTGTGGATACCAAGAATATCCTCTTTATCTGTGGCGGTGCTTTCGACGGTATCGAGCGTAAGATCTCGCAGCGCATGAATGCCCAGACTGTGGGTTTTGCAGCGCAAGAAGCAGCCGCTAAGATTGACAAGAACAACCTGCTCCAGTATATCGCGCCGCAGGATCTCAAGTCCTACGGACTGATCCCCGAGATTATCGGTCGTCTGCCGGTATTGACTTACCTCAATCCGCTGAGTCGCGAAGCGTTGAGAAATATCCTCACCCAACCCAAGAACGCCCTTACCAAGCAGTATAAGAAACTGATGGCGATGGATAACGTCACGCTCAGTTTTGACGACAATGCCTTGGATTATATCGTCGATAAGGCGCTGGAGTATAAGTTAGGCGCACGCGGATTGCGCGGCCTGATGGAGGCGGTGATGATGGATGTGATGTACGAACTACCGAACCATAAGCAGATCGGCACGGCGCCGCAACCCTTTACGGTGACGAAAGCTTTTGCGCAAGAGAAACTGGAAAAGGTAGACCTGTACAGACTAAAAAACGCGGTGTAAATGCCGCGTTTTTTTATTGTTCTTGTGCTGTCTTCGGGATAGCGAATCCGGAATAAACAATCTCGAATTTCATACCGTTCTTAGCCGACCGAATGACGGTTGCTGACAGCGTCTCCTGTTGCTTGACGGATGAGACGGTGGTTGACGTACTGGTAGTACCGGTATTGACCGTCACCGGAATAAGGAGCATATTCAACTCACGGGGTTGGTCTTTCTTACGCAACTGGTTGGTCAGGAAGTCCGACATGTCGAAGGTGTAGTAATAGATATTGTCGCCTAAGGAGTCCGTACTCTGCGTGAGTGCGCCGAGCAATGCACAGGTATCGGTCGGTACCTCTTTGTCGGCGAAGAAGCGCTCCACGTTCTCTTCTTTGATCAGCAGCATATAGTTCGACGGCTGCAACCAATCATCGCGTGTGACGTCCGATGAGGAGCCTTGGAACATATTCTCTACGGCTACATCCACCTGCGCCTTGTTGACATATGCCCGTTTGACGACGCGGCCGTCTTCTTTCATATGCGCCATGATGGTATCGGCAATACGGCCCATCGGGAACGTGATACGCGTATGTACGCCCGCAGGCGCGATAATATAATTATAGGTGTCGGAGTCTCTTCTTAACTCTTCTACCAGCGCTTCTTTGTCTTCATACTGCAGGTGGTTCACGCTGCGTACCTCCGAGTTGGCGTAGAACGGCTTCATGTCGTGTACAACGGTGTCACGACCGGCTTTCGAATAACTGAAGCTGTAGAACACGCCTAAGGCCATATCGGAGATATTGAGCATCGTGGACGAACCGAACGAACTCTCGATCAACAGACCTTTGAATTGCTGATTGAAGGCCTGTTGGCTCTCGAACGATTGGATGGACCAGAAATAATCCTTGAACTCATCGTTCACGCGCATGCGCAACATCGGCACATATTTGCCATCCGAATCCTGCACCGAGTCCAGTTTCTCGGACGCCACTACGATGCGGTGGTTGTTGAGCACCGGCATTTTGTTTTGCGGATCGATAAAATAATCATCGACATTCAGGTCCGAAGGATAGTTACCGTAATAGTCGAAGGTCTTCTTGTCCAGCATATAGACGTTAAGCGCCATAGGCGAGAGACCGTCTCCAACCCAACTCGAGTAGTAAATATACAGGCATATCGAGTCAATCGTTGCGTTCGTAGGGTAGGAATAGCCTTCCGGACAAGCCAACTGCGTCAAGATAGACGCGCGTAGCACGCCGAAGTCCGTATCTATCTCGCCTAACAGACACGAGTCCGATTGCGCTACGATAGAGCCGCTGTTCTCCACCATCGAAGTCAAGGGGAACGTATCCGCCATCACCACGATCGCATCTTCCGGACCTAATACGGCGCTACCGGCACTCGTCGTGTCGTCCTTACATGCCGTAAAACAGCACGCAAGAATCATCATCATCACCCCTATGCCCGCAAAGCGTTTACTCATTCGTTGCTAACAAAGTCTGAAAAAAATCATACTGCCGCTGACAAGCAGCTACAACGTCCTCCGTCTCCTGATACGGCAGGCTCGGCTTACCCTTCGTCTCCGCGTAGTTCACCAGTCGCTGGTTCACGTGCGGCGAAGCATAGACAATCGCGTCCGAGAAATCAATTGCCAGGCGCATCAACTCTTCGTAACCGATGGGGAATCCGTCTATCGAGCGTACGTCCGAGTTGGATATTCCTTCGATGCGTAATTTCTCCGTGAAGCGGGTAGGGAACGGCTTCTGGTACTCGTTATCGTCCAGCATCAGCACGATCTTCGAGTTCGCGAAGAACGGCTCGTCGCTATAGGCTTTCTTCAGGTACAGCGGCGCCAGGGCGGACATCCAACCCGAGCACAGGATGATATTCGGCGTCCAACGCAGTTTCTTCACGGTCTCAATCACGCCGCGCGCGTAGAAAATCACGCGGTCGTCATTGTCCGGGTACTCTACGCCTGACTCGTCTGCCACACCTTTGCGGCGATGGAAGAGGTCATCGTTGTCAATGAAATAGATCTGAATACGCGCCGACTGAATCGATGCCACTTTGATCAGCAGCGGATGGTCGGAATCCTCGATAATCAGGTTCATGCCCGACAGCCGAATCACTTCATGCAACTGGTTACGGCGCTCGTTGATCTCGCCAAATTTCGGCATAAACGTACGGGTCTCATAACCATGGGACTGGAAGAACTCCGGCAACTGACGATTGAGCAACCGGATAGGCGTCTCTTCTGCCAGATAAGGGCTAATCTCTTGCGAGATAAACAGGATACGATTCGGCTCTTTCATAAGGCATGCATATTTTCGCACTGCAAAATTACAACAAATTTTTGAAATATGCAAGTTTTTGGGACAAAAAGTAAAATATAATTATATAATTTTAGTTTTTGAAGCAAAAAATGGCTGTTTGCACAACAGTTTTCATCAAAATAGTTGCATATGTCAAATATTTTGACTACTTTTGCCGCGCAAAATCACTCTAACGGTTGCGCCCGACACGAAAAAGGGCCTTTGCATATGAAACAAAAACTACTACTTTTTGCGGCATTGATGTTCTGTCTGAGCGTCTATGCTGAGAATTTGGTTATTCAAACCATGACTCAACAGGAGAAAAGACAGGCGCTGGAGACCTTCGGTCGTCTGGAGTTTAACCACAATGATGGCGAGGTATCGCTGGTTCTGAAGGACGGTTCCATAGCTGAGACCTACTACATCGATGCAGTGCGCAAGATCTTCTTCGCGGATGATACCCAGGACCTCAATAACATTAATGAGGGTTTTGCTATCGATGTGAGAGACAACGAACTGATTGTCAAGGATTTGGAAGAGCCTATTATGCTGCGCGTGATTGACGCGAGCGGCAAAGTACTGCTGACAGAGAAAGGTGTCTCGATCGGCGTATCTTCTCTGCCGACGGGCGTGTATCTGCTCCAGTGTAATAAAGGAATTGTTAAATTTATCAAGAAATGAGCACTATGAAACGATTCTTTTCGATATGTATCGCAGCGCTGTTGGCTGTAGCGTCTTTTGCGCAAGTTAACTTATGGCGCACGAACGGTTATCTGACGCAATTTGAGAAAGCTACGCTGGATAGCTTCACAATCAGTATGATCAATCCCTATACGGAATATGAGTGGAGTATTGCGTATTGGCATGGTACTACGGGCGAAACGCGGGATATGTTCGACTTGCAAAAAACGCTGTACGTAGGTTTGGAAGATCTTGGTTACAGACGCCATAATGACTTCGGATGGGCTGCTGTGTGTATGCTCTTGGACTCCCGCGGCCAGGATTTTGTGAACCCGAACAGTGGTTACAACTGGTTCAGTGCTTGGGGTGATCCCGCTAATTGGAGGGATAACACCACAACCACGGCAGGTTTAGCCGACTATTTAGTATGGTACACTTGCTACAAACCTATCTTGGCGGCGAACTACGTGATTGCTACGCATACCAGCGGTAACGAAGAAGACAACTATGCGGTGGCGCAAGCAAAAGCGCTGCGTGCCTTCGAGTATATGCAGTTGGCGCAAGCCTACCAAGTGGCGTATAGCGAGAGCAGCTTGAATCTGCCTTGCGTGCCGCTGGTACTGGATACCATGCCTGCCTATTTGATACTCACCGAAACACCGGCTACTGTAGCGCAGGTATATGCGCAAATCAAGTCGGATTTGGACGCGGCTTGTGCTAACTTAGAAGGCTACATGCGTCCGAGCAAGCATGTTATCAATCAAGCCGTAGCCTACGGTCTGCGTGCGCGCTATAACCTCTTGGTACATAAGAACACCCAAGCTGCTTCGGATGCTGAGCAAGCCTTGCTCCTATCCGGCGCCACTCCGCTCTCTATCGCAGAAGCGAACCAACCCGGCTTTGCAGACGCGAGCGCACACAACGTACTATGGGCAAATATTATCAACGAAGAGGACGATATCGTACAGACTAGTATCGTCAATTGGCCATCGAATCTGTCCAATTTCTATGGTGAAGGATATACCAGCACCGGACAAGTTCACCCAGCTATCGCCAGCGAACTCTACGGACAGATTCCTGCTACCGATGTGCGCAAGGGCTGGTGGCTGAACGAGAACCTGGAGTCTCCGCTCCTGAGCGCAGAAGGCTACAGCGAACGTGCCGACGCACTGCAGGTCAGCGGTATGGAATTTGCAAATGTTAAGTTCGGTACCGGCGACGGAACCCTCTATGGTTACGGTGCTGCTGCAGGTGATTGGATTGTGATGCGCGCAGAAGAACTGATTCTCCTTCGCGCTGAGGCGCTAGCACGCGCAGGTAAAGACGGCGCATCGGTGCTGGCCGACTTTGTGAAGACCTATCGTGATCCGAGTTATGATATCAATGCGCACGGCTTGTCTGTCGCCGATGAGATATGGTGGCAACGCCGCGTGGAATTGTGGGGTGAAGGTTTTGCCTTTAATGATCTGATGCGTCTTCATAAGGGCGTTACACGTACCACTTCCGCCAACTGGCCGGACGCTTGGAATCAGAACGTACCTGCCGATGACGATCGCTTCCCGCTCGCTATTCCTGCTAAAGACGAAGACTACAAAGTGCTGGCGGTGTGGCGGAATGGCGAAAAGGACCTCTATAACACCTCCTATTTCACGATCGATCGCGTGGACAGTATCACCGTAGGAGAAGCTAAGGAGATAGACGACGTGCGGATTGGATATTTTGGAATCAATAAAAAATACCAACAAGCTCCTATCTTTACACGCACGTTTAAAGAAGGAAAGATGGGCGAGGTGAGCGACTCCGTGCTGCTTCAGTTTGGCCGCGCCCATAACATCATCAATCCGATTACTGTGCCGCTGATCATCGAAGCCGATCCGGTCTTCGCAGGAACAGCCTTCCCGACATCTATCTCGTTCGAAGGAGGAAGTTACTATTCCTATGGCATAGCCGTCATCGACACCTCGTTTGTAGTGAACGTGAAAGAACTACCGGCAGGAACGTATCAGTTCACGATTGCCATTCCCGATGAGTATTGCCAAGGAACACTTGCAACCAATGAAAATCAGTCCTTCACCTATCAGATTATCGTAAACGAACCCGATGAGTGGGATATGGCAGAGATTAAACAAGGTGTATGGGTAGACGACGCAGTTGTATCTTCGACCTTTAGTGTAGAACCGAGCTTGGCTTGGACGGTGGATTATCAGGTGGTTGAAAAAGGGGACGGAAGCAAGCAGATCCGTATCATCAACCCGTATGCATCTACCGCCAGCGCCGTAGATGGAAATAACATCTACGACGGATGTCCCTTCAACGATCCGGGCGACTGGGATACCTCTAAGGATTACAACATCGAGATCTTTATCGATGCAGCTAATGATGTAACGATGCCTGATGTTGAACTCGGTGTTGACTGGGGTTACTCGATGATGAAACTCGTTAATTACAACGGTGTTGTAGCTCACGGTGACTTCGATCCGGATGCACAACGCGTTCAGTTCGACAAGAGCGGTAACAAGAACACGCTTGTATTCGCAATGGATAAACCGTATAACTACGCTGGTTATCGCTTCTACCTGAGTTATGCAGCTTATTTGGCTGATCAGGAGGAACCGGAGCCTATAGAAGCTACGGTAGAGACCTACGAGGGTACATGGGAAGTAACCGCAACCGATGGTAAGACCGGCGCAGCTGCTGCTCCGCGTAACATCACCATCGTAAGCGGCGAGGATCCTGAGCAAGGCCAGTTCTATACGATTAGCGGTCTCCACGAGGATCTGCCTACGGTATTCGGTTCCTTCGATGAGGATACCAAAGCCTTCATGTTGGGTTACAACGATGGTGTACAGGTTACCATCGGTGACAAGACGTATGATGCAACGCTTTATCCGGTTAATTCCACCAGTGGTAAGCTGGATGGCTATGCTGAGATGAAGTTCGTTCCGGCTGAGGATGGTTCTATCGTTCTGGCTGACGACGCTGAAGCTATCGGTTTCGGTGTAGTATACTTCAACGTAGCAGATGAGTCTGACTATGTAGTAGGTGATGTGCTGCTCAACCTCAATCTCGCAGCAGTGGATGCAGCTAGTGCTCCGGCAAAAGCAGCTCCGCGTGCGAAGAAGAGTGTGAAGACACTGCGCCACACTATGATGCTCGCTCGTTAATACGAACAGCTGATAAAAGAAAGAGGATCTCGCAAGAGGTCCTCTTCTTTTTTGTGTCTATCGCTTTCTATAACCCTAAGTGAATTCTAAATCTAATTGCCCACTGCACATTCGGCGTGATGCCCCAGATCGAATAGAGATCGCAGATACGTAATATATTGCCGATACCGATTCCAACCTCAGAATAAACCATCGAGCGTGGCATACCGATTTCCGCTTGGCTGTTATCCCCGTAAGCAACCTTCGCTTCTACTAATTCGCGCAGGTGTAACCAGCGTACGCCGGGAATCATGTTGAACAATATACCCATACCGTTCCATTCGGTCTGCAGCGCCACATAGCGGTTGGCTAACAGTTGGTTGCCGTGCAGGAAAGTGAAGCGATAAGGATCATACGCGTAGCCCTGGTTCGCATTCGCCTGCCATAAGAGCGTCGAAGGCACTTGGCCGAAGATCATACCCGCCTGAAACGCATAGGTCAGCGTGCCGCCCATACCGAGGTTCGCGTGCTGCGTGAGCATCGCCCGTAGATGAAGGTAGATTTTCGAATGGTCAGCATCAGCCCAGTGACCGGCTTCTGCACCCAGATACAACACCGGATAACGGGACGAATAGGCGTAGCGGCGCAGGAAATAGCCGTCGTACTTACGTTCGCCCCAACTCAGACGCGCGATAGCATGCGCCGACTGAGAGGCATAACCCATCTGCCAGCCTGCGCGGGCAAAGAGATGACTCTCTATACTCATCGGCACGCCGCTGCGGGTGTCCATCTGATGAATCCAGTCAGCGAACCAATGGAACTGCAGTTGCCGCTGGCGGATAGCCGTATTGACGCAGAGACTGTCTCTATAGAGGGCTTGGAACGCGTACGCCGTGAAGTCGAAATTACCCCAACCCATGGAGTTCTCCCTTAGCATCCGGTCGAAATCATCTACTTCGGACCATACATAATGGTCGTTGTACTCAAACTGCAAGATGTTCTTTCGCTCCGTAGGCAGGTCCACGGACACGCGTCCCATACCTTTGAACGACCGGTCTTTGAAACCGTAGCCTACCGAAGCTTCGAGCGAGACAATCTTCGATAGCTTCTCGTTCGTGCGGAACGGTAGTCCGACATGCACCGTCTCGTGCTGGTTAACCTGCAGAATCTCCTCTACATGGCCGATATCGACCGGTGTGCCCGTTGGGATATAACCCGTCGTAGCAATTGTTGCGAAGAACTTCGCCGCGCGAATAATCGGCAGACTGTCCAACGCCACAAAGGCGCTATCAGCCGTCGCCACGGTCGGAGTACTCGGATTATTCGGAATACTCGGAATATCCTGAATATTCGGATTCCTCAGACTCGTGGTTAATAGCACCGAAGGAAAGACCGAACCGGCTTTCTCACTTTTGACGGTGAAGTCGAGCAACGCTGAGACAGATTCTTCAGCGATAAGGCCGTCGGGGGTGAGGGTCTGCGCGATATGAATGTCATTGACGTAATTGACGGCTACCTCGGGCGGCACATATGCCTTCAGGGCGCGCAACGCATAAGTGGTGGTATCAATGATCATCTCGCCGTTAAACGTCGCGTAGAAGGGATTTCTCGTGCGGAAGGTGATGCGAGCCATGTGGCTGACCGTGTCATCTTCCAGATAATAGCGGTAATACAGGTTTCCGCCTGCGGCGAGAGGAGAGAGGAAGGCATGGCCCATGAGGCTGACGGATGGCGCGTAGAAATTGAGGTTCCCTTCGCCGCCGAGTAGGGACGAGTAGTCCGTCTCAGAGAGGATGAGCGCTTGGGTGCGCTGGTCATTGGCCGGAATCATCTCTTGTCCCGCGATGCGGAAAGACTGCGTCTCGCGGTAGAGCGGCAGGATATACGTCGAGTCCTCTTGTGCAATCATGCCGGCCTGCAGACTCTTCCAGAGGGCGCGGCGCAGATGCCGGCGGTTGATATGCGAGACATAGAGCATCTGTTCGCGCTGCGCAACCATACTGTGCTCCGGGTGTTTGGTGCGGTCATTAGCGTCGCGGCGCTCGCGTACGTGACGTAAGATCTCCAGAGCGGGATTCTCATTGGGCGCCACGACGATCTCTGTCAGCGTCGCCGCTTTCTCCCGCATCGCGACTTGCAAGCCCGCCATCGTGCCGGGTTCGATATCGAAGCGCTGGGTATAATAGCCTACGGCAGAGAAGACGAGCTGGCTCTTTGCGTTCATATCCACGCGCAGCACGTAGTTGCCGTGTTCGTCAGAGCTCGTACCGATCTTCGTGCCCCGAAAATGAATATTCACGTTCGGTATCGCTTCGCCGGTAATCTCATCCACGATCTCACCAATAATGATCGTTTCGACAGCGTGGAGAATTGAAAATTGAAAATTGAAAATTGAAAGGAAAATCAATTTCCACATGATCCTATGTGCCCTTCTTCCTTTCATCTTTCACCTTTCACCTT
>Ga0247611_10007184_pt1 | contig 14055 bp, 14 predicted proteins | sample 177DNAGHGhighgp2_FD_192422 | JGI IMG/M metagenome (GOLD analysis project Ga0247611, IMG submission 192422) | Sheep rumen microbial communities from Palmerston North, Manawatu-Wanganui, New Zealand - 1770 DNA GHGhigh gp2 | ecosystem: Host-associated > Mammals > Digestive system > Stomach > Rumen...
TGATGTACTGGAATGGATACCCATAGTCGTCCGACTTTTCTGTGAAAGCGACTCTGCCCAGATTGCGATACAAGGCGTTTCGATGGGCGCTTCCACCGCCATGAATATCTCTGGAAAAGAGAACATTCCGCAAATCAAGTGCTACATTGAGGATTGTGGCTACACGAGTGTTTGGGATGAACTCAGCCATGAGTTGAAAGCAAGGTATGGCCTCCCCGACTTCCCCATCATGCACAGTTCGAGCCTCCTATGCCAACTACGCTACGGATGGTCATTCAGAGAGGCATCCTCTGTCAAGATGGTGAAGAAATGCCATAAGCCCATGCTGTTCATCCATGGCGACAACGATGACTTTGTTCCCTCAGAGATGGTATATCCTCTCTATGAAGCCAAGGGGCAACCCAAATCCATATGGATAACGAAAGGCACCGACCATGCCCATTCGTTCAGGGATTATCCCAAGGAATATGAGCAACACGTCAGGGATTTTCTCTCTGCATCCGGAATGTAAACATCTGAACACTACTAACCCATACAACAAACTATAAGAACATGAGAAAAAGCCTTTTAACAACCGCCATCCTGTTGCTGTCGCTCACTGCCTCAGCCCAAAACCTGCAAAAAGGCACATACGGCTATCTGTATTGCCACATGAGCGACCGTGGTGAATATACCGCATACGCGCTCAGCCGAGACGGATACCACTATGAGGACTTGAACAATGGAGATGCCGTTTTCGACCCCGAAGTACATGCCCGTATCGAAGGCGGAACCCGTGATGCCTTCATCACACGCGCACATAATGGAAAGGGTTACCTGATGGTGACTACTGATATGTGTGTACGCAAATCTAAAGAATGGAACAACTACGGCATCGACCTGCTCCACAGCAAGGACATGATTACCTGGGAGTCCGTCACTTTCGACTTCCGCAAGGGAGCCTCCATCTTCTGCGACCCCCAATCCCCCGACCCCTACCGCGACTACAGTACCATCAACCGTGTATGGGCGCCACAGATTTTCTGGGACCCCAACTACCAATGGGAAAATGGCAAGAAAGGCGGATATATGATTTACTACTCGCTTTTGAACCGTGCCGAGGAGCGATATGACCGCATGTACTATTCCTATGCCGACGAGAGCTTCACCAAACTCACCAAGCCACGCTTGCTGTTTGACTGGGGCTACGCCACCATCGATGCAGACATCAATTATCTGAAGTCTGACGGAAAGTATCATATGCTCATCAAGAAAGAAGGGGGTAAGCCCGGTATCTACACTGCCACCGCAGACCACCTTACAGGCCCCTGGAGTGAGCCAGTGGAAGATGACTATGTAAACTTTGAGGGCAACAAGAAATGTGAGGGTTCCTCAGCTTTCCAACTCATCGGTGATGATACCTGGCGTGTGGCCTATATAGAATATTCGTCGAACCCCAAGCACTACCGCATCTGCAAGGCCGACAAATACCTCAGGAATTTCAACTCCCCCACCGACATCGTTGGTGTGACAGCTCCCCAGCATGGCTCTTTCATGCGACTGACCAAGAAAGAATACAAGCGGCTTCAGAAGGCATTTCCCAACAAATAGGATTCTTGTTGATTTGTGCCGGAGGTTTAATGGGAGAACTTCCTTGCTTTTTCCATCTGCAAGAGAAACGCTTTACGCTCCAAACCGCCGGCATAACCGATAAGAGAACCGTTTGTACCCACAACACGATGGCATGGGATAATCAGCGAAATGGCATTGTGTGCCACGGCATTGCCAACAGCCTGTGCTGAAAACGACGAGAGACCACGCTCCCTGGCGAGGATTTTGGCAATGTAGCCATAGGTCACCGTCTCACCATAAGGGATGTTGAGCAGCTCTGCCCAAATTCTTTTTCGAAACTCAGAGGTCCGCATCAACAAAGGTGGAGTGAATGAAGGCTGTTCACCACCAAAATAGGAGTCAAGCCATGCCTCAGTTTGTCTGAAAACGGGCAAGTCAGCCTGCTCCACATGTCCTATGGATAATGACTCAGCAAAATGCTTCTGACCGTCAAACCAAAGTCCCACAAGACTGGTTCCGTCAGAAGCAATTGTGATGTCGCCGAGAGGCGAACGATATTTTTTGGTGAAGTCCGTCACAGGAATACTACATGACACCCTCATCACGGAGACGGACCTGCCATTTCCATGCAGATGCCAGCACATCCTCTATCGGTGTGTCAGCTTTCCATCCCAGGACCTTATTGGCCTTGTCGACATTACCCCAGACTTTCTCAATGTCACCTTCACGGCGTGGAGCATACGTCCAGTTCAATTTGACACCAGTGGCTTTCTCGAAGTCTTCTACCACCTCAAGAGTGGAAAGACCGCGTCCGGTACCGATATTGAAGATTTCCACAGGGTCTGTCTCTTTCTCCAACACACGCGTCATTGCAGCGACATGAGCCTTAGCCAAGTCAACCACATAGATATAGTCGCGGATGCATGTGCCGTCGGGCGTGTTGTAGTCGTTGCCAAAAACTTTCAATTCTTTGCGGATGCCAATGGCAGTCTGCGTGACAAATGGAATGAGGTTCATCGGCACACCCAGAGGCAGCTCTCCAATCAGTGCCGTTGGATGGGCACCGATAGGATTGAAGTATCTCAAAATAACAGACTTGATAGGTGCTCCGCTGTGGATATAGTCCTGAATGATTTCCTCGTTAATCTGCTTGGTGTTGCCATAAGGACTCAATGCTTTCTGGATGGGCGCCTCCTCTGTAACAGGGAGGTTCTCGGGTGAAGGCTGACCATAAACCGTACAACTCGAAGAGAAGATGATTCCCTTGACATCGTATTTGGGCATGAGTTCCAACAGATTGACAAGGCTGTTGATGTTGTTCCTATAATAGAGAAGTGGTTTCTCCACACTCTCCCCTACCGCCTTGCTTGCTGCAAAGTGGATAATGCCCTTGATACCAGGATATTTGGCAAAGACGCCCTCAAGAGCAGCGAGGTCACAGCAGTCCACTTGTTCGAAAGCCGGTCGTATGCCTGTGATTTTCTCGATGCCGTCCAACACCTCAATTTTGGAGTTGGACAAATTGTCGACAATGACTACGTCATATCCAGCTTCCTGAAGTTCAACGGTGGTGTGAGAACCAATAAATCCAGTTCCACCTGTGACAAGAATTTTTTGTTTCATATGCTATTAATGTAAAAGATTTAATCAGTCGAGTCCAAAAAGAATCTTCAGTCCGCCATCAACTCCTGAGAAGCCCATGAATGCAAGGCTGAGAAGTCCGGCAGTAACAAGCACGATGGCCATGCCGCTCATGCCCTTTGGCACCTTGACCAGCGACAACTGCTCGCGCAATCCTGCAAAGACGGTAAGAGCCAATGCGAATCCCAATGCCGTGGAGAAAGCATAGACCACTGCTTGCAGAAGGTTGAAATCTTTCTGGATGACCAGAATAGCCACACCCAGCACGGCACAGTTGGTTGTGATGAGCGGAAGAAAGATTCCCAAAGCCTGATAAAGACTTGGGGAGACTTTTTTGAGGATAATCTCAACCATTTGCACCAATGAGGCGATGACCAAGATGAAAGCCAAGGTCTGGAGATACTGCAGTCCCAAGGGATTGAGCACATAGGTCTGCACCAAAAAGGTCACCACAGTGGCAAGTGTCATCACAAATGCCACAGCTGCACCCATGCCCAAAGCCGTGTCGACCTTTTTGGAGACCCCGAGGAACGGGCATATCCCCAAAAACTGCGACAGCACTATGTTGTTGACAAAAATGGCAGATATAAAAATCAAGATATATTCCATGATTTATCCTTTCTTTAGTTTGTTGACAATAGCGATGATATAGCCCAGTGTGATGAAAGCTCCCGGAGGCAACACGAAGATGAGAATGTTGGCCACCTCTGGCAGCAGGACGAACCCGAATATGGAACCAGCGCCCAGCAGTTCACGTACAATGCCAAGGATGGTTAATGCCATTGTAAAACCAAGTCCGATGCCAATTCCATCAAACATGCTGGCGAGGGGATTGTTCTTGCATGCGAATGCCTCTGCACGTCCCAAGATGATGCAGTTGACCACAATCAGCGGTATGAATAGTCCAAGTGCCTTGTCCACATCAGGCAGATATGCCTTGATGCACATCTGCAAGATGGTTACGAAGGATGCGATGACCACAATAAAGACGGGAATACGCACCTTGTCGGGTGTGATTTTCTTGATGCATGAGATAACCACGTTGGAGCAGATGAGCACAAACATCGTAGCCAGTCCCATGGACAGTCCGTTGATGGCAGAAGTCGTGGTAGCCAGTGTGGGGCACATGCCCAGCAGGAGCACGAAAATGGGGTTCTCCTTGATGAGTCCGTTGGTCAGAATCTTCATATTGTTCATATCCTACCTCCTTTTGCTATTTAAGTGCAACTTTTCTCGATGCTCCCGTTTGGGCATCAGAATTTTTCTTCATATACACATCATATGCCTGATTGATGGCCTTAAGAAAAGCCCTTGACGTGATGGTAGAAGCCGTGATGGCATCCACTTCACCTCCGTCCTTGCTGACAGTCAGCGGATTGGAGGGGTTCTTGCCTATGATGCTTGCCTTTCCGTCTTTTTGGAACCAAGTGTCGGCCTTGGCACCCAAGCCCGGTGTCTCAGCATGTTCCAGCAAGGTGTATCCCAGGATTTCACCCTCTGGGTTGAAACCCACCAGCACCTTGAGGTCACCTCCGAATCCCAATGTCGTGGACTCAATAGCCGCTCCCAGTTCTTTGCCTGAGGCATCGGCAACTTTGTGTACGATAAACACGCATTCCTTGTTGTCGAAGGTCTCACAAATGGTGTCATTGGCAGATACTTTGAGATTGTCGCTCATCATGACAGCCTTGATGCCATCAGAAAGTGCTTTCTCTGCCTGCTGGCTGATAGGCCCTTCGGTGATATGGTTGACAAACGCCAGTATGCCGCCCATGACCAGTGCCACACCAACCAGCACCGCCACCATATTGACTAATGTTGACTCAAGTTTTTTCATTTGCTCACTACCTCCCCAAATCTTTTAGGTTTAATGTATGTGTTGATCAGCGGGGTGAATGCGTTCATAATCAGGATGGCGAACGACATACCCTCTGGATAAGAGCCCCAATTACGGATAATGACAGTCAGCAAACCGATACATACACCATATATCAGCTGCCCTTTGTGTGTCATGGGGGAAGTCACATAATCTGTTGCCATGAAAATGGCTCCAAGCATCAGACCGCCGCTTAAGATAGCAGAAACGGGGTCGGCATAGATGGGACTTGCAAGGTGGAGCAATCCGCAGAACACAAACACCGTAGCAATGATGCTGACAGGAATATGCCATGTGATGATTTTTCTCCACAACATATAGACCAGTCCTATGAGGAGTGCGAGAGCGCAGACCTCACCAATGGTACCAGCTCCCTCCGGCACATTTCCGAGCAGCAAAGTCAGTGAATCAGGCAATTGCTCAAGGTAAGAGGCGTCGCCCTCCTTGATTGCCGTTTTCATCAGACTCAACGGTGTCGCTCCAGTGGCAGCGTCAGCATAACTGGCCAATTGTCCGACGACGGGCCAAGAAGTCATCTGCGCGGGGAAAGAAACAAGAAGGAAACAGCGACCTACGAGAGCAGGGTTGAAAGGATTGCACCCCAATCCGCCAAATGTCATTTTTCCTATTCCGATGGCAACCAATGCACCAATAATGATAATCCACAGCGGAAGGTTGGAAGGCAAGTTGAATCCCAGCAGCAGTCCGGTCAGGATAGCCGAGCCATCGGTGATGGAGGGTTGTCTTCCCATCACATATTTTGAGATAACCCACTCAAAGAACACACATGCGGCTACGCTCACAGCGCACACGACAACCGAACCAATGCCGAAATACAAGAACGACACAAGCAAGGCGGGCACCAAAGCCAATATCACTCCATACATATTGCGCTCAACGGAATCCTTCCCGTGAGCATGCGGAGACAGAGAAACGATAAATTTTGCCATTTTTACAAGATTTAATTACTTTGCATTCCGGGCTCTGATGATACCCATTACAGTTGACTTACCCAGTCTGATATTATCGAGCAGCGGACGGTGTGCAGGACAAGTGAACATGCACGACCCACATTCTATACATGATGTGATGTCCTCTGCCTCTGCCCTATCCCACATATGAAGCGACGATACTTGTGCGAGGAGATATGGCTCCAGTCCCATGGGACATGCGCACACACATTTGGCACAGCGGATGCAGGGTTGTGGCGCTTTTCTCTGTGCTTCCATTCCGCTGATGACTGTCACGCAGTTGGTTCCTTTGCATATGGGAACATCCACGGAGGTGAGCGCCTTGCCCATCATCGGACCTCCCGCCAATACCTTGTTGTCGCCTTCGGGCATACCGCCGCAGGCCTCTACGAGGTCTTTCATCGGTGTGCCCATACGGACAAGGAAATTGCCCGGTTGCTTGAGTTGCTTGCCGGTTACGGTGGTATATCTCTCGAAAAGAGGCTTGTTTTTCATCACTGCCTCATAGACGGCAAATGCGGTTCCCACATTCTGCACGATAGCTCCCACATTAACGGGGATAGCCGGAGGGGCAGGAACCTGTCGCCCAATAACAGCATCAACAAGTTGCTTTTCTCCTCCCTGCGGATATTTCTTCGCAAGCGGCACAACCTCGATGTCATCCCGACCCTGTGTTTTTTCCTCAAACAATTGGATGGCGGCAGGTTTGTTGTCCTCAATACCGATATAACCTTTGCTGACCTTTGCCGCTTTCATGAGCAATTCCAGGCCAACCAATATCTCATCGGCATGTTCCATCATAAGCCTATAGTCGGCTGTGATATAAGGCTCACACTCGACAGCATTGATGATGACACATTCTGCCTTTGCCGTTGGAGGGGGAGTCAGTTTGATGAAGGTGGGGAAACCTGCTCCGCCCATACCTGTGATACCTGCGTTCTTGACCTTCTCCACAATCATTTCCGGAGTGAGCTCCGGATGTTCTGCCAATGTCTCCAACTTTGGCGAACGGTCGATGGTCTCTTCCCATTCATCCCCTTCCACCTTGATGATAATGGAGGGCTTAAGATATCCCGTGGCATCAATGGCGTTGTCGATTTTCAATACCGTACCCGACACAGACGAGAAAATAGGTGCGGAAACAAATCCGCCAGCTTCAGCAATCATCGTTCCCACCTTCACCTTGTCACCTCTTGCCACAACGGGCTTGGCGGGTGCACCAATATGTTGAGACAACGGGAAGACTGCCTGTTCGGGCAATGCTGCGCTCACCGTCTTCACCTCTGAGGTAAGCTTGTTTTCCTCTGGGTGTACACCACCCATGCTAAATGTTTTCAGTTTCATGCTTTGTCCTCCTTATTTGTTAATGGGGTGTTGGCGGATTCCTCTACGACAGGTTTCTCTTTTCGTGGAGGGAAATTCAGGGCAACAATAGACCCTGTTGGGCATACTGCCTCGCACTTGCGGCAAAGGCGGCATTTCGCCGGGTCAATGTAACTGAGGTTGGCCGCTACAGTTATGGCCTCAAACTTACATTCTTTAGCGCATTTTCCGCATCCTATACATGCAGCCTTACAGTTTTTCTTGGCAACGGCACCCTTGTCCTTGTTGACACATCTCACATACACCCGCCTGCTTTTAGGTCCTTTCTTTCTCAGTTCTATAATATGGCGGGGACATGCCTTCACACATGCTCCACAGGAAGTGCATTTTTCCTCATCCACCTCAGGGAGCCCAGTTTCCTCATTAATAGCAATGGCACCAAACTGACAAGCGGCGACACAGTCGCCACAACCCAGGCAGCCATATCCGCAGCCTGTCTCCCCTGCTCCACACGAGTTCATCGCAGAGCAAGTGCGCAGACCATCGTATGCCACAATCTTAGGTCTGTTCTCGCATGTGCCGTTACATCTGACAACAGCCACCATAGGTTCGGAGTTGGCCATAGCCATACCCAGCAGGTCTGCCACTTTTGCCATGACATCAGGTCCTCCAACCGGACAACTGAGTCCCTCGATGGAACCCGCATCGGCAGCCTTGACCAAAGCATCAGCCAACCCCGAGCATCCGGGGTAGCCACATCCGCCACAATTAGCACCCGGCAGTGTCTCCTGCACCAATGCCAATCGTGGGTCTTCCTTCACAGCAAACTTCTTGGAGCAAAAATATAGAATCAGTGCCGCTATCAGTGCGATTCCTCCAAGAACCAATACTGCATTCAAAATAAAGTCCATCATGTTGCTATAGTTTGTTATTGGTTTAATTCTCTATGACAAAAGCAAATTTTCCCGCCAGTTTTCTTCGGAAAAGATATACGGCAAAATAATACGGGACAAGGCTCAGGACAGCAACCAGTGCCATGACACCCTCATTCTCTGTCAGCTGGCGCATGCCAATCAAAACAACCAGCATCAACACAAGAGGTATGGCAAATGCGATGAGTACAGCCTCACGGCCATTTTGTGCTGACATGGCGACAATGACGCTGTCACCTTCCTTGTGTCGGACCGCAGCCTTTTTATCCCTCACTTCCACAATCTTCTCCTTGCTCTCAGAGGCGCTGCAATGTCCCGCAACCTTACAAGAGGCACATGCGGAAGTCTGTAGGATGCGAACGGTTATGCATTCATCCTTGATTGTCTCTATGATCCCAGTATGTGAGATTTTGTTCATCATAATACATTTGCAAAAATACCAAAATAAAATGAACCAGCCAATTAAATTGAGGATATTCTTGCCAACAACTATGAAATCGTTTTCGTATTTTACCTTATTCTCACCACCCTGATGCCAACGCTGGAAGTCTGTTTTTGGAGATACTGATAAAGCGTCATAGGCTCGTCAACCACTTTTTTATGCAATGATGAGGCATTCATGAGATGAAGTTGTCCTTTGTGCCAAACGGCAAAGCCTACATGAGAGATATCGAGTCCTGCCTTATTGGTAACGATGCCTATGATGTCGCCATCCTTGATGTATTTGCTGTACTTTCCTGAGTCTTTCAATTGTTCCTTGGGGATATAGGTGAAAGATGTCGCATTGACAACTTGCTCCATTTTCTTAATTTCAGGCAACCACTCACGGTGAGCATTCAGCATTTTGTATGAAGAAACATGAGTGGTCATGTAGTCAACCTTTGGCTTCCGTTTCTGTGAAAGAGGTGCAGCAGGCAAATCGATGTCATCAATCAGTGCCTCTTTGATATTGTCTGAAATCCAATAGGTGAAATAATGCTGGCGGGTGGTATATGCCACATTTCCCCCAACATATCTCACATGCGCCAAGACCTTGCAGAAATCCTTGAATGAGGTGAGCTTTCTTTTGGTACAGATGGTGAGGGCCATCACATTTTCCACATAGGTGGTGCAGTCCAGCCCTTCGGTATTGATAACCAAGCGCTCTTCCAGTTCCTGGTCCAGCGTATACGCCACATAGGGCTTTCCAAGAAATTTCCTCGCATAAAATATGACGATGTTCGCATTCTTTTCAAGAGCATTCCCTTCTCTGAGGAGACCTACTATCCGGATGCTGTCGCCTTTGTTGGCCTTTCTCACGTCAAATGACTGCTGATGGTCCTTTTGCTCAACCTTGTCCACCTCATGTTCTGATGCCTGAACAGTCTGATTTCCACATGAAACCAGTGTAATGGCAGCCAAAACCGCCAAAATCATTTTTTTATTCATTTTTCTTATGGGATTTTTTTCGTCCGAAATTAAAACCTATATATACATTGACATTTCCAAAATAATTGTTGGTATGGAACTGCGACTTGCGATAATTGTATGAGTGCACGATGCTGTATGCACCAAAATACCATTTGGAGTTGTTCCATATCAGTCCGAACCTACCGACCCCATCAAAATTGAAATTGGTGAATGAGAAATCCTTCAGCAGCGAGAAGTCAACCGCTCTCTTACCGGTGGCATGCTTGTATCCCAAAGCGGCAGACAAAGAAACAGACAGCAGCCAATTGGTTGAAAACACCCAATTGTAGCCATATCCAGCCGACAGAGAGATATCTGTATATTTGATGTCCTTAAGCAACAGACCGCTGTCGAGCCTCTCCGACGTTCCTGGCATCGCCCTGTCTACAGCATTCTTGAGTTTCTGTCCATCCATTTTCAACGAATGGCGTGTGTATCCACCACCAAACATGAAAGAACCGGCACTCCTTCTCTGGCATGTGCTTTGGCTGAAAGCTGCGGGGTAGGAAAATTTGCGGTGATTGGGAATATAATATGCGTTAAGACCAGTGATGGATACATTCAAGCCATCAAAAGGAATGCCTGAGATGGAGTCGTATGGGTTGTCGTCGTTCAAATCCAAAGAGCGGATTTTGTAGTCACTCCCGGAGTTTCTGTGGAAGAAGTCAACTCCCACCATGGAAGTGTAGACGCTGAGGTCAAGTTCTTTCTTTTTGTTGGCACTGATATATGCCAAATCGACTGTATACCCCCAGAACAAGACACTCCATCCAATATAAGGTCCAACCTTGATTCTTGCTTCCGGAGCGAAATCTATTCTCTGTCCATTTTTGCTCCTGATGCTGTAAGCCTCGAAGAAATAGGTTGACATCAAGGTAGTGGTAAACTTATAATGCTGTGGTTCGATATAAGCAGTGTCAACATGGTTGAACTCCTTGACAATATTCAATGCCCCATCCCAGGTTTTCTTCCAAAAATTCTTTTTGACGATAATGCTGTCGTTCTCTGCCGACATCATTGCCGGCATCAACACAAACATGCATATCATCAAAAACCTAATCATCAGAATTTACCCAAAATACGGTCGAGCACCCAGTTGACCGGAGTGGCAGACACACTTGTGCAGGTGCATAGTCCGAATCCCTGCAAATGGTGAATGACCGCCTCTATTATCGGCAGTTGGACATACGGAGGATTGGGCACTGTGATTTGTGTTTTTCCTTCACTTGTCACCAACTGTATGGGTTCGTAGTCAAATACAGAGAAACTGACGATTCCCTGGTCACCAATCACCTCTATTCGGTCCTCCCTTGCCGACTCATGCCCCACAAAGCACCATGAACCGCTTCCGGGAAGTCCGTTCTCGAACTTAAAGCATGCGCTGAGTGTGTCCTCGGCAGAATAAAGTCCCCCTCTGTTGGCACATATTCCCTTTGCGTCTACAATGACACCAAACAAGTCTTGCAGCAAGTCGAGCTGATGAGGAGCCAGGTCATAAAAATACCCTCCTCCCGAGATTTCGGGCTTCAGCCTCCATGGCAAATTCTCTGGTGCAGCATAGTCAATCTCCCTTGGAGGGCATGCAAACCTCACCTGCACATTGATGATTTTTCCTATGACACCATTTTTGACAATTTCCTTCACTCGCTGGAAATAAGGAAGGTATCTTCTATAGTAAGCCACAAAACAGGGCATGCCGGTCTGCTCACTCACCCGGTTGACCCTGGCACAGTCCTCATAGTTGGAAGCCAAAGGTTTCTCCACATAGACAGGCTTGCCGGCTTTCATAGCCATAATGGCATAAGTGGCATGGCTTGAGGGAGGAGTGGCTATATATACGGCATTGACATCAGGGTCGTCAATCAGTTGCTGTGCATCAGTATACCACCTTTTGATATGATGTCTCTCAGCATATGACTTTGCATTGCTCTTTGTCCTGCTCATGACAGCTACGACACTGGAACCTTCGACATCGCTGAAGGCAGGACCACTTTTTATCTCCGTCACCTCACCACATCCGATGAAGCCCCATCTGATATATTTCATATTCTATTCACATTTGAAATACTGTACTCGCATCCACAATACTTTTGGTTGTAGAAGTTGAATTGCCTCAACAACACATTTCTTCGCTCATAGAGTCCGCCTTTACGCCAATTCTGTGCCCAGAAGAGAGTGCCTTCCACTTCTTGCTGCGCTTTCATTCCTGCCTGGAAAATTTGCTCTATGCTTTTCCAACGAGAGGAAGCCAAGGTTGTCGTAAATGCCCTTATCCCCAACTCTGCCGCTTTCTCTGCAGTAGCCCTTAGTCTCATATCGAAGCATTTCTGGCATCGTTTTCCCCGTTCAGGCTCATTCTCCAGTCCACGGACAACGCCGCACCATGACTCATGGTCATAGTCACCATCAATCCATCTTATGCCGAGGGTATCTGCATGCCGTTTGCTCTCTTCTTTCCTGATGGTATATTCATCCAAAGGATAGATGTTGGGGTTGAAATAGAAGATGACCGGTTTCACGCCATGCTCAAGCATCCATTCCACGATAGCTGACGAACAAGGCGCACAACATGCATGGAGCAGCACTTCGCTGACCCCTTCCGGTATGATGATAGCAGGCATTCGATTTTTTACCATTTGTGTTGGATTAAGTTGATTGTGTTGGGCAAGGACTATCTTTCAATTGTCTTTATGCCCTTTCCATCAGGCAAGACAACTATACGCATACCCTTTTGAGTGGTTGGTATCATCTGTCCTTTCAGGTCAAAGACATGTCCACTTGAAACGCCATGTCTCTCTATCGTATTGATACTGTCAGCGCCGACCATTTCCCTAACAGCTGCGAAATAGGAATTTCCGTCAGCATCAGCAAATCCTTTTTTCTGCATAAAAACATTTGTGTTACCCGGCAGGACATAAAGCACGCATTGCCGTCCCACATTCCCTCCATGGTCATAGAAAGCCTCGGCTGCCACCTGATTGTCTTTGGGAGAAGCGAAGCAATATAATGACTTCAGTTGGGCACACCCATCCACAATCCAGTTGCCAATGCCCTCTACCCCATGTCCAAGGGTTATCTGTTGTGAAGCAGCGCACAAAAAGGCACCGTCGCCAATATGCTGTACCTGATCACTCAGATAAACAACTGGTGCAGATATGCCGGCAAAGGCATAAGGAGCCACACTGTCAACAGTTTGTGCCAAATCCAGTTGGCTGATGAGGCATGGGACATGGCAAACGACGGTCTTCTCCTTGTCATAAAGGATGCCGGAATCATCCGACACATAATGCTCATTCTGTTCGCTGACACGAATGGTTGCGGTTTGGAAAAGGAACGCGCCGCCTTCTATCTTCTCTACTGTAGCCGGCAAAGAAACACTGACAAGAGAGGATGCTTCACCTGAAGTATTGGCAAATGCCCCCAATTTCAGCGTTCTAAGTCCTTCGTTGAGCTGAACTTCAGAAAGGGAGGCGCATCCATAAAAAGCCAAAGTGTCGATCACCTGCATGGAAGACGGCATGACGACAGACCTCAACTTGGATGCATTGCAAAATGCATAGGGTGCGACATGTCTCACCTCTTCTGGGATTTCATAATCCGTCATCAGAGATGCTGGGGGAAAAACCACAAGAGAGTCCTTGCTAAATGAGAAGAGCACCCCGTCTAATGAAGAATAATATGGGTTGCCTGGGGTGACATTGACATTGGAAAGGGAGGGCGCATTGTAGAACATAACCGGACTGTAATCCTTGAACTTGTCGCCTAAATTAATGATTTGCAAGCGTTTGTCGCCAAGGATGGCCGCATTGTCGAGTGACGCAACCGCATCTCCAAGAGACAGTTCCTCAAGATTGTCCATATATTGAAAAGCCCCTTCCTCAACAACAGATACCAAATCAGGAATACTGAGATAATGAAGATTGGAACATCCATAGAAAGCCCCATATCCAATGTGCCTGACCCCTTCTGGAATCATCACGTCCTTGAGGGATGAACACTTGGCAAATGCAAGTGTGTCGATGGAAATGGTTCCCATGGGCAAAATGATTTCCTCCAATTGTTGGCAATTGTAAAGAAATCCGCTTCCAAAATGGGAATCCTGTGTGGTGAAGTCTACACCATACATGGACAGGTAAACAGCAGGCGATTCAACCACATAGGCATCTGTCAAATCGAGTATTCTCAACTGACCTTCGGTTGGAGTGTCCAAATCCCTGACTCCACACATATCACGAATGAACATCATGTCTGTGCCGTTGATGGGTCCGTTGACCTTCATCGACCTGACAGAATAATGGGCATTCTCGGTAAT
>Ga0247611_10007185_pt1 | contig 14055 bp, 9 predicted proteins | sample 177DNAGHGhighgp2_FD_192422 | JGI IMG/M metagenome (GOLD analysis project Ga0247611, IMG submission 192422) | Sheep rumen microbial communities from Palmerston North, Manawatu-Wanganui, New Zealand - 1770 DNA GHGhigh gp2 | ecosystem: Host-associated > Mammals > Digestive system > Stomach > Rumen ...
TTCGGCATATAACGGCTTAACAGACTGTCGTTCGGCATTAATCCGGCAGGCCGGGTCAGGAGATATTTCTTAAATGCATCGTCAAGTCCGCCGCAATGTCCTTTTGAAATTGCCTTTCCCGCTTCAGCAAGTCCTTTTTTATCGTCAGCAATTTTATCGATAAACTCCCGGAAAGTTTTGTTCTGCATTAACTCTTCTGCTTTTCTGTCAATATCCAGATTCGTTACCTTCTTCTCGAAAGCATCGCCCTGACCGCGCACGGAATTCACCAGCATTCTGGTTGCCATGATTTTGGCCAGGAACATCTTGGTTTCCATCGTACCGGTCTTAAACGCTTCCGGCTTCTTCATCTGTTTCTGCCAGAGTTTAATCCATTCATCCGCCTTTTTCTCTACAACGGTATATCCTTTGGCTTTTTTAACATTCTCAATATCAAGGCCGTTAACCAGGGTCGCATCAATGGCTTTCAAACCGTTCACGAATCTGCCCTCGTTCATTCCGGCTGTTATATATCTTCTGAAATTGGAACCGTTAATTCCTTTTGTCAGATATTCGTTAAAATTCCGAACGGTTTTTAATGCATCTTTCACATTCCGCTCGGAAGGATCCTTACTCTGTAAAACTTCGATGGCTTTTTTAAAATTCTCCAGATTATCGGCAAGTTCTTTTCTTTCATTTTCCGGAATCTTTTCCTGAATTTTAGAAATCTCACTGTTTTTCTCTCCGGCAGGCGCCTTCACTTCGGGTCTTCTTAAATTATCAACCACTTTTGTAATATCCGCGCTCATTTTGGCAACGCTGTTATAGGAAAGAGAACCGGGATCCATAAAGGTTTTTCCCTTCGCTCTTTCGGACATGAGCAATGCCTTGTCGTCAACCTGTTTTGTGTTGATGGGGATGGTCTTGCGATTGGGATCAATGACCCTTTCGCTGATTTTTTTGTCAAATTCCGCCTTATTAATTCCGAGATCCAGATAATTATTGAGAATCTGAATTCCTTTATCAATAGTTTCTTTGAATTTCTCACCCTGACCCGGATTCTTTCTTTCCAGGTCTGCCAGAATGCGGGTGTAATTTGCCATTCCTTCGCCGCCGGTTAAAAAGCCTTCCATGTTATTAATCGTCTTTAAATGCGTATCGAGCTCGGCAAAAAAACCCGATTGTCTGCGTATGGCAGAAATCGCATCCTTAAGGGGCTTCAGCTCTTCTCTTAAATAAGATTCCCTGTCGCTGTTTACCTCATCAAGCATATCCTCCAATTCTTCCAATACCAGAGCATCCTTGGGAGCTACTTTATTCATTTTCAATAATTCTTTCCCTGTTTTAACTGGCATAATCTCGTCTCCTTATATTTTAATCATACTCCCGGAAATTTTCTTTTTTTCTGTTTTTTCCGGGTCACTTCCGAATTACAATCGCATTATAAAACCGCCTGTCCAACAGATGTCCAGCAGACGGTTATTTTTTCGGATATCGGCCGCATGAAGCCGAATTTCCGTATCTTACAGCGGCTTGTCTCCTGCGAGACAGGGAATTGCCTCCCCGTCCAGTTTCCTGTCGATTCCAAGGTATTTCAACACGGTGGCACCCATATCCGCAAAGGTTGCATGGGTTCCGTAATTGCCGGGAATAATGTTCTTTCCGTATGCAACGAAAGGTACATACTCCCTGGTGTGGTCCGTGGTCTTTAAATACCCCGGATCACAGCCGTGATCTGCGGTAACGATGAAAATATCGTCATCCCGAAGCTTTTCCAGAAATCCCGGCAGACGCGAATCGAATTCCGCAAGTGCTTTTGCGTATCCGTCGATATCCCTTCTGTGACCGTAAATCATGTCAAAATCCACCAGATTCACAAAACACAAGCCCTCAAAATCCCGATCCATCCAGGCTTCCATTTTGTTCATTCCGTCCGTATTTCCGGTGGAAAATACGTAATCCGTCATTCCGCGGTGCGCGAAAATATCATAGATTTTTCCGACGGACAAAACATCCATTCCGCTTGCTTTAATCACATCCAGAATGGTATCCTTCACGGGTTCCAGTGAAAAATCGTGTCGGTTCGTCGTACGCACATAGTTGCCTGAAGTGCCCTTAAACGGTCTTGCAATGACGCGTCCCACCGCATGTTCCCCTGTTAATATTTCTCTTGCAATGCGGCATGCCTCATATAATTCTTCCAGCGGAATCCACTCCTCGTGTGCCGCAATCTGGAACACACTGTCCGCGGAAGTATACACAATCCACTTTCCCGTTTCTTTCTGCTCATCCCCGTAATCGTTTATTACCACGGTTCCCGAATAGGTTTTGTTGCAGATGACTCCTCTTCCGGTGCGGCGTTCAAACTCCTTTAATATCTCTTCCGGAAATCCGTTGGGATATGTCGGAAAAGGCTTCGGTGAAATAATTCCGGCCATTTCCCAGTGACCGATTGTCGTATCCTTTCCCATGGAAGCTTCACGCATTCTCGCATACGCTCCCGCAGGATTCGCCTCCTTCTCTCCGACTTCCACACCGTCTATATTGAAAAATCCGAGCTTTTTCATATTATCAAATTGAAAATACGGACTCTTTGAAACACTCCTAAGCGTATTGGTTCCGACGTCGCCGAAAAGATCCGCATCCGGCTCTTCTCCGATTCCGAAGCTGTCCAGTACCACGAAAAATACCCTTTTCATATTAATTGTTTTCCTCCGTTAAAACTATCAAAAAAACAAACTGTTTTATTACAAATCCATCCTGAAAGCGCGTGAATTCTTTAAACACCCGCTATTTTAAACTTACCATATTTCCCGTAAAAACGCCATCCGAAATCGATATGGAGCGGCATTGCAAAGTACATAAAAAAATGTTATATTTTCGGAAATAAAGTGATTCTTCAGAATAAATTTCAGGAGGTATTTATGGCAAGACAATACTGGAAACCTTCCAACATGCTTTATCCCGTTCCCGTGGTTTTGGTAAGCTGTGCGGACGACGAGGGCCATAAAAACGTAATGACCGCAGCATGGGCCGGAACCATCTGCTCGGATCCCGTAATGCTTTCCGTCTCCGTTCGCAAAGAGCGCTACTCTCACGAGCTGATTACCAAGTCCGGTGAATTCGTAGTAAATCTTACAACGGAAAAACTGGCAAAGGTCACGGATTATGTAGGTGTTAAATCCGGCAGAAAAATCGATAAATTCGCACTGGAAGGCGACTTGAAACTCACGCCCTGCCCTTCACAAAAAGTAAAGGCTCCCGGCATTGCCGAAAGCCCCGTAAGTCTGGAATGTAAAGTTGTTAAAACCCTGGAACTCGGGTCCCACGATATGTTTATTGCAGAGGTGGTCAGCACCGATGTCGATGAAAAATATCTGGATAAAAACGGCAGACTGGATTTGTCCAAAGCCGGCCTGATTACTTACTCTCACGGAGAGTATTACGGACTTGGCAAATATCTCGGCAAGTTCGGATATTCGGTAAAAAAGAAATAATCCGGGAAGACGGATTATCCTTCCTTCTGATAGGCAGGATCAAAATCACGTCCGACTTTCATTCGCTTTTTATTTTCATACATTACCTGATCCGCGCGATTCATGGTGGCCTCTGCGGAAGAATGATCCAGATCCGGATCATAGGCAACAATTCCGTATGCCACCCTTATTTTTTCCCAGTCATACTTAAAATCTCTGCAGACCATTTCCTGCTCTTCTTCAAAGCGTTTGACGATGGCTTCCCTGTTCTGATAATCCTCACCCATCATCACAACCGCAAATTCATCACCGCCGATACGGAAAACGGCACTGTGGCGGAAAACCCGGCAGATTAAACGGCAGGTTGCCTTCAGATATTCGTCACCCTTATCATGTCCGTGCACGTCGTTAATTTTCTTTAAATCGTTACAATCCAGCATTCCGACTGCAAATTCCACATTTTCCCCTTTGTCGAGGCGTTCCTGAATTCCGAAAATATATTCTTTAAATGCACCCTTGTTCCGTACGGAAGTCAGCGCATCGTAATTGACTCTTCGGCTTAAATCATTTACAAGATGATGTTCTAAGTGTGTCTTCTTCTCCAGATGAATGCTTCGCCAGATTAAAACGCAGATTCCGAGAATCACGAAAGACAGCACCGCAAGAATTACCGCAAGATGACTTTTTACATAATCCCAGAACGATAATTTTGCATCCTCTACCGAGTAATAGGTTAAGGCAGCACTTACCGTCGATTTCGGAACCGCTCCCGCCACCTTCGAAAGGATGGAATACAGAACTTTGTTTCCTTCTTTTACCGCAAAGGAATAATCCATGGCCACCCCTGTGGAAACCGTCGAAAGCTTCAGCTTTTCGCACTGTTTGGAAATGTTATTGAACCGGTACGTGCTGATTAATACGCAGTCCGCATCCCCGGCGGCCACGGCCTTCAGTCCTTCAGAAGTATCGGGATAAACGGCTCTAGCCCATGTCGGAAAATGGTCATCTAAAAATCTTTCGTAATTGATATTCCCTTCATTAATTGCAACGGTTACGGACTCTTTCTGCACAAAGGAATGAATCTCCGATTCCTTCACGACGGCTACCATTTCGGAATTCATTAAGGGCTGAGTCATTACGATTCCGATTGTCTCTCCGTCATATGCGGTAAAATTGGCGGGAAATACACAGTCAACCTCTCCTTTATCCATCGCTGACAGAGCATCGGAAACCGTATTGTACGCAATGGGCGCAAACGTAATTTTGGCATTTCCGGCTGAAGCGGATGCGTGGTCCAGAAAATCCTTTAATGCCCCGGTTAATTCCCTGGTATTTTCATCCTTGGCACAAAAAGCCATATAGTTGTCCTGATATCCTACGCGAATGGCTCCGTGCTTTGAAAGCCATGATTTTTCTTCGGCGGATAAAAAGATGTTTTTTCCGGAACTTTTTAGGTATTTTTCATAAAGCTCCTGATTGTAAAAATGGTTTTCGTCCTGGATTTTACTCATTGCAGAATTCAATTCCTGCAAAAGATCCGACCGGTCTTTGCTGACCGCAAAATAAAAATCGGAAGCTCCGATCTGACAGACGGGAGAAAGTCTTTCGGGATCATAGTAAGCATCCAGGGTAATATATGCGTCCACTTCTCCTGCCCGGAGAGCATCTATGGATTCTGTTTCATTGCCGTCAAGTTCGACGATTTCCGACCGGATTCCGTATCTTCTCGCCCAGGTTTCAAAGTATCTTTGCTGAACAGTGCCCTTGGTTACGCCGACTCTTTTTCCGTTTATTGTAGAAATTTTATCCGGAGTAATCTCCGTGTTATCGGTTGTCACATAGAGGAAGTATTTTTCCGTTCCCATCGGAACCGATGCATAACTGATTTTTTCCGCCCGTTCCTCCGTATAGGAAATATCGCTCATCAGATCGATTTCGCCGTTTTCGAGCTTCTGAAAGAGTTCGGACCAGGTTCCTTCCACATACTCATATTCCCAGCCCGTATAGGCAGCGATTTTCCGCTGATATTCATAAGCATATCCGGAGCGTCTTCCGTTCCCGTCAATGGTATTAAAAGGTGTTTCGTACCAGCCCACCTTAACCTTTTTGCGCCCTTCATCCGCGCGTGCAAAAAGAGGCGGCAGCAAAACAACTGCCAGCATGATGCAGACAAGTGCGACCACTATCCCTTTCGTAATCGGTTTTCTAAGATTCTTATGCATTCTTCGTTATGATTCCCCTACTAGTGAAAAATCTTTTTATGCCACAAAAATCAAGATATATTATATCATAAAATTCATCGCAAAGCGATATTTTCCTTTCTGCGAGGTGCGCATCCTGCGAAGCAAAAATCGTCCACGGAATGTGGACGATTTTTGTAATCTCTGTACTTAGTTTCCCGGTTTCTCCACCACAATAATACAATTGGAGTCGGGATACACTTTTTCGTTTCCGCTTAAATCCGTAAAATCCAGATATCTGCTCAGGTTGTCCGGATAGCCGCCTTCCAGGAACGCAAAGGCTTTTACGATTTTTGCGCCGATGCTTTGCAGAAACGCCACATATTCCGTCAGTGTGTAATAGCCGAACTGCTCCTGAACCTCATGGGCATAGCTCTGTTTTCCCCACGTATAAGTATACATGAATTCGCGGAGGAAATTGATGTTTCCGCAAACCGTCAGATTCGCTTCATCTCTTTCGGTAACCCGCATTTCTTCGGGAATATCCTTAAGGCCCTTAAAATCCTTGCAGTAATTGTCGAAGAAATCGAGGCCTTCCCTGCTCAAAAAATGAATCCTGCAAATCTCATCGCTGTCGGTTTTGATACCGTCGCGGATAATGATTCTTCCGCCGGCATTCAGGCTTTCGTAAGCATTTTTCAGTGCGGTATTGACACTTTCGATATCAAATCTTCCATTCTCTCCTTCCGTGTAAGAATAGATTTCATGAAGGATGGAGGAAAAAATAACGGTATCCGCAGAACCTGAAAAAGGACCTTCCACAAAATTGTGAATCACCACATTCCAGCGGTGCCCTTCCTGTTTTTTCTTTGCATTTAACGCATCGATTACATTGGCGGAAATATCCGTTCCGATGATATTTTTCTCCGGAAATTTCTTTTCCAGACGGTCCAAAAGCACACCTCCGCCGCTTCCGACATCCACCAGCACCTCACCCGTCGCATAATCGATGATGGAATCCTTCGTACTCGTCTGTACGTCATTCATGGTGCTTAAGTATTTTTCTTCGTTGTTTAAGCGGTCAAACGCATCTCTTCGAAAACCGAACATGTCATAAAGCACAATGATACTTTTTTCGTACGTCAATAGTCCGGAGCGCTCTGCTTCCACGCAGAAATCAATGAGCTTTTCACACACCGGTGTAAACTTGTAATCCACAAATGCCGTCCTGTTTTTGATCCGGATTTCCGGCCTTACATTCTGTGTGGACGCATCCTTTAAATACTTCTCGATGATGCGCTTTTTATACACATTCACATGCTTTCTGCCCTCAAAATCATAATAAAGATTATCCGACAGAGGCTTTAAATTGATGTGCAAAACTTCTTCGCCGCTCTTTTCGATTTCCGTTCGTACGGATTCGAAAATCGTCTTAATCTGTCTTAAATCAAAATCCGACAACGCGGAAGAAAAATACCAGAGCTCATACTTCGGAAAAATCTCTTTTTCGAAATACTCCGCATCCTCATCAAAGATATCGATTTCCTTCGGGCATAATTTTTCCAGACGCGTTTTTGCGGGATATTCATTTAAATCTCCCGCAAGAATCCGTCCGATTAACGCATCGGCTTCATCCCTGACATTATTCCAGATTTCCGTACTGACCGCACGAATGATGCATTCATTTAAAATCATCAGAAACCGTTTTGCATCCATATTGTTTTCGGAAAGCAGCTTTTTCAACCGTTCATCCTGTGCGAGTTCACAAAGCTCGCAATTGTGTGATACGGGGATTTCTCCGCGGATACACTGTCCGATTAAACCATGGGTCCGAATCAGGGTTTTTGTGAGATTGATATAAAACTCTGTTTCCGTTCCGAAAAGTTCGGTATAACTCCTCTTAAGGCTGCCGGAATCATCCGAAGCTTCTTCTTCAAAAATACTTGCGGAAGCAATATTATGAATATCCAGAGGGAAGCCTGCATCGGTCCATTTTCTGCGTTCTCTGGTATTTCCGCCCTTGGCAACCTCAGACCATTTTAAAACTTCGGAAAGAAGAAAATAAACAGGATTGTCGGTCCGTTTTGAATTGCCTTCCCCGGGAATGAATTCATCCAGAATATCCAGCGTCCGCATCACATAAAGAACCGTTTCCCTGCCGGAGACATGTTCCACACTCTCTATGCGCTCCGTGTTCACATAGACATGGCGGGTTTCCGTCAGATATTTTAACCACTTATACTCTGCCGCGCTTTCACGGACCTCGTCATATTCATCAAAATAGACCGCATAATTACTCATATTCCATCACTCCGTATATTCCTTTTTCAGCCGGTAAAATCGGCTGGGTCTGTGCGCATCACCACAGGTCTGATACTCCGTTTCTTCTATGAATTCGGCGATTTTTTTCCGAAAATTTGCCTTATAAAGATTCTTTCCGAGAAGGATTTCATAGACCTTCTGCAGATTCGGAAGGGTAAACTCTTCCGGCACCAGATGGAACGCAATCAGGGTATACTCCACTTTATTCGCAAGCCGCCACCTTGCATATCGGATAATCTCTTTGTGATCGAAAGCCACGGGCAAATCCGATTCCAGCAGATTGCTTACATCCACAAGATACGCATCCTTCGCACGTTTTCCGGCGATAAAATTCAGCTTTTCCAAGGGCACAAGCGCCATATAGGATACCGAAACAATACGCATTCTCGGGTCACGCTTCACCTCTCCGAAGGTGTAAAGCTGCTCAAAATAAATATCCTTAAGTCCTGTTTCTTCCAGAATACCGCGCTTTGCCGCAGCATCCAGTGTTTCGTCTATTCCGACAAAAACACCGGGAAGCGCCGGAAGTCCGGCGAAAGGTTCTTCCTCTCTTTCAATCATCAGAAGCTTCAGCCGGTCCTCTTCCACGGTAAAAACCAGAAGGTCCACGGCAACTGACATTTTCTCGTATTTTGATGAATCGTAATTTTTCAAATCTTTACTCTCCATTTCGCCTTTGCAATCAACCCTGATAAACATTCCAAAGAGATGCGAAACATCTTTTGAGCCGCTTGTTAACTACGTAAACAGCTACTTCCTCATTATAGCAATCGAGTAGGGAAGATGCAATCTTACCCTACTCGATTATCGCATTGTCTGTCGAATGTCGTTCCAAACAAGTTTGGCTACAACCTCACCAATTTTCCTGCGCGGTCCGCAACTTCAATAATGACCTCCATTCCGGAATGAAAAGCGATACCGTCCTCCAAAACTCCGTCGGAAAAAATGATTCCTTTTTCGGGCATATTGGATACCAGTCTTATCTTTTCTTCCCCGCGAACGGTACCGTATACCAGCTCCGCCTGCGTATTGACGCTCGGGAACGGCTCGCGCACCTGATAAATAAGCTTTCTTTCGTTCCAGCCGATGCCTCTTTCCTCCGTTATGCCCAGCCCGAAAGCCTTCGCCATGCCACGGAACTGTGCCATAATCGATTTGTGCCATCCTCCGGCACCGAGCGGTGTGGAAATGATGATTCCCGAGGAAGACTGATTTTCCGTAATTTCTCCGCAGGTAAATTCATATCTTGCGGATGTGTGATCTTCCACTCCTACGAAAAAATCGTTCACGGCGTATAATACCTGTCCGTCCTTTGTGCTCGCCTTCGCCATCGTGACATCGGCCGTTCTGTAATCGTTTTCAATCACCGCCGGAATCACATCCCTGAGTTCATCCGGATGAAAAACCGAGAGTTCTCCGTTCCAGCGAAGCGGATCCGAATTGACTCCGATTAAGGGCTGGCCGTTTAAGTACTTCAATACATTGACGACGAGTCCGTCCTGGCCTAAGGTTACAATGATATCTCTCTCGCCGAAAATCATATTTGCAATATATTCCCGGTCAATTTCCTGCACTCTGGCATAAAGTCCGGCAGCATTTCTGACCCTGTCCAGTGCCTCACGGTAATTCCTGTCTTCTTCTTTATAATCGTTAAAATCTGCTCCGAGGTGTTCCACATAGAACTGTACTTGTTCGATGGTATTAAAGCGTGCGACCAACTCTTCCAGTCTGGTTTTCTTTTTTACAATGACAACCTTGTTGATTGCTCTGTTAAAATCAGTCATATGCTCACCGCCTTCCCGTTGCGGCCGCCTTTTCGGCTTTCAGGCGGCCGCAAAAAATCATTTTCTCCTGTTTCGTTCTTAATAATTTCCGACATTTCCACCCTGCAAAATGCTCTGCAAAAGATCCGGAGTAATATTTAAGTTTCCGACCCTGTCGGCATTTTCGCCGATTTCCAGGAAGGCCTTCGCCATAAGGATTCCGGGATCGCCCTTCACCAGTGCCAGTGCTTCCAGCAGCTTGGTATCGACATTTTCGTAAACCTTCAGCATTGCTTCGGCCGCGTAAGCCTGTTCCTCCGCGCGTTTCTTTTCGTTCTCCGCCTCGAGTTCCACCAGAACCTTTTTCTGTTCCTCTCTTTTGATTTTTTCTTCCAGTTCCCTCTTGGCAATGCTTACTTCGGTATCAAGTTCGTTTTCTTTAATCAGACGTTCCTGCTCAATGGCCGCATTGCGTCTTTTGTAAATCGCATCGTCCTGCTCTTTCAGAATCTGCTCTCTGGCAGCGGCTTCCAGAGCCTTTCTGGTTTCCGGTCTGGTGCTGATTCCGAGGACATTCACCGCAAGAATCCTAACACCCAGTCCGCGAATGTTTTCATCCTCTTTCAGACCGTCCATAATCAGATTGGCCATATCCTCCGCCTGCTTGATAATCTGCCTTACATCGCGTAGACCCGCTTCACGGATCACGATGGTTTTAATGACGAAGAGGATACGTTTTTTTAATTCCTCCAGCGCATCCCTTTTCTTTTTTTCATAATGATATCTGTTATATGCGTAATCCGCCAGCTCCGCAGCCTTTTTATAATCCTCAATAACATAGGTTACACTGCCCTGTACACATACCGCCTGATAATCTTTGGTAACGAGTTCGTCAAATGCAAAATCCCCATCGAATGCGGAGGTCGGAATCACCAGCGCGTCGGTAAACATGTTGTTGTATAAAAGACTGATCCCAAGCCCTTCCTTTACCACTTTTCCTTTCTTCACTGCCATTACATATTCATTCGGTTGAAATTTCTTATAGATGATAGCCATAACATCCTCCCTTCCGATGAGATCCTCATCTGTTTCGTTTTTATTTAGTAGCGTTTCGCTACTATCTATTTGTATGATAGTATTATTTTGCTACTATGTCAATACATTTTTATTCTTTTTTTGTAAGTATGGCAACATTCTTGAAATATACTGGCATTCCGCATTCCGCACTATGTGCTCCATGCTCTTACGACCGGCAAATGACTGTCCGTGCAACAAAAAACGCACCCCTGATAATCAGGAGTGCGTCTGAATTATAATTTTAAATTTTCTTCGGAATGCTTACCGCTTCTTATTTCTTATCAGCGGGAACATCCTTGATGGAGAAGCTCATTCTGCCCATTTTGTCCTTGCCTAAGCAGATTACGGTAACCTGATCGCCGAGGGTTAATACATCCTCAACATGCTCGATTCTCTGCTTTGCGATTTTGGAGATATGAACCATACCTTCCTTGCCGGGTGCAAATTCTACGAATGCGCCGAACTCTTTGATGGAAACTACCTTGCCCTTGAAAATCTGACCTTCTTCGAAGTCTGTTACGATGGTCTTAATCATTTCAATTGCCTTATCCATGTTGGCCTTATCGGTACCGCAAACGGAAACCGCACCGTCATCGGTAATATCGATCTTAACGTCACATCTTGCGATAATTTCGTTGATGGTCTTGCCGCGCTGTCCGACAACTTCACCAATCTTCTCGGGATCAATCTGAATCTGAACAATCTTGGGAGCGTAAGGACCAACTTCCGGTCTGGGCTCTGCGATTGCTTTCTTCATGCAGTTGTCCATGATGTAAAGTCTTGCCTGACGGCATCTTTCGATTGCACCTTCCACGATGGGACGGGTCAGGCCGTGAATCTTAATATCCATCTGGATTGCGGTGATACCTTCGGTAGTACCGGTTACCTTGAAGTCCATGTCTCCGAAGAAGTCTTCAAGACCCTGGATATCGGTAAGAAGGATGAAATCATCATCGGTTTCGCCGGTAACAAGGCCGCAGGAAATACCTGCAACCATTCTCTTAATGGGAACACCTGCAGCCATTAAGGACATACAGGATGCACATGTACTTGCCATGGAAGTGGATCCGTTGGATTCGAAAGTCTCGGATACGCAACGGATTGCGTAAGGGAACTCTTCCTCGGAAGGAAGTACCGGAAGAAGTGCTCTCTCTGCCAAAGCACCGTGTCCGATCTCACGACGTCCCGGTCCGCGGCTTACTTTGGTTTCACCAACGGAGTATGCGGGGAAATTGTAGTGATGCATATATCTCTTTGCCTTTTCGTTGTCATCAAGGCCGTCGATTTTCTGCATTTCGGATAAAGGAGCCAGTGTGCAGACATCGCAGATCTGTGTCTGTCCACGGGTAAACATGGAAGATCCGTGTACTCTGGGGATGATGTCTACTTCTGCGGCAAGAGGACGAATTTCGGTAATCTCTCTTCCGTCCGGACGCTTATGATCTTTCAGAATCATCTTACGTACGGTCTTTTTCTCATACTGATAAATTGCTTCTCCGAGGATTGCAAGCCACTCTTCGTTATCTGCAAATGCCTCTTCAAGCTTTGCGGTAATCTCGCGGATATTTTCTTCTCTCTTCTGCTTCTCATCGGTAAATACAGCAACTTCCATCTCTTCGGGAGTTACGATTGCTTTCATTGCATCAAAGAGCTCCTGAGGGATTGCACAGCTTTCATACTCATGCTTGGGCTTTCCTACTTCCGCAACAATCTGGTTAATCCATGCAATAATGGTCTGGTTGACTTCATGTGCCTTATAAATCGCCTCGATCATCTTTGCTTCGGGAACTTCCTTTGCACCGGCTTCGATCATGATAACCTTTTCGGAAGTGGATGCTACGGTTAACTGCATATCACCGCTCTTCCACTGTTCCTGGTTGGGGTTGATGATAAATTCGCCGTTTACAAGACCTACCTGAGTGGTAGCGCAGGGTCCGCAGAACGGAATGTCGGAAATGGATGTTGCGATTGCGGAACCAAGCATAGCAACAAGCTCGGGACGGCACTCGGGATCCACACTCATAACGAGGTTGTTTAAGGTTACGTCATTACGATAATCCTTGGGGAAAAGCGGACGCATGGGACGGTCGATAACACGGCTCGTTAAAATTGCGTTCTCGGAAGCCTTTCCTTCTCTTTTGTTAAATCCTCCGGGGATTTTTCCGACGGAATATAATTTTTCTTCATACTCTACGGAAAGAGGGAAGAAATCGATTCCGTCTCTGGGTTTTTCGGAAGCGGTTGCGGTGGATAATACGGTGGTATCACCATAATGCATAAAAGCCGCGCCGTTTGCCTGTGCGCACACTCTTCCGATATCAACGGATAAAGTACGTCCGGCAAGTTCTAAACTGAATGTTTTGAATTCTTTGCTCATAACATTCCTCCTTTTCTTGAAAAAATTATATTTCAAGCGGTCGGATTGCCGAAACTACTGAAGAGGCCACAAAAAACCGGTATTCTCTTTGTGTTCTCTGCAGTGGTCTCGGGCGAATCATGCTGTAAAACAGCAATGTCCGGACCGCTTAGTTACCGAAAAAAATCACTTTATTAAAAAACGCTAAAAGGGCGAACAAGCTGTCCGCCCCGCATTTTTTTGATTACTTTCTAAGTCCAAGCTTTTCAATCAAAGCACGATATCTTTCGATATCTTTCTTCTTCAAGTAATCCAGTAAACCACGTCTCTGACCTACTAACTTAAGAAGTCCGCGGTTTGAATGGAAATCCTTGGGATTCTCCTTCATATGTTCGGTAATCTCTTTAATTCTTGCAGTAAGAATCGCGATCTGTACCTCAGGTGAACCGGTATCTCCCTCGGAACGTGCATACTCGGCAATAATAGCCTGCTTTGCTTCTTTAGAAATCATTTGTTTTTCCTCCTTGTAAATACTGTTTGTTTCCGGCTTTCACAAAGCCCGCGGCTGGAGTTTCCGCAAACCGTGCGAAAGTCTCGCATACGAAGTAAATGGTATCACATTTTTTATAATATGTAAACCCTTTTTTGTATTACCGTGATATGTCGACCGTTTTTGTATTGTGCAACACAAAAGAACACTTCCGTATTTCGGATTACTATGGGTCGGTTTTCTCACCGTCCCCGTCGTCCGTGTATTCAAACAAATCTTCCACCCTGGCATGAAAAACATGTGCAAGCTTCAGTGCCAAAGAGACCGACGGCGAATAATCTCCTCTCTCAATCAGGCTGATGGTCTGTCTGGAAACATGTACCATGTTTCCCAACTCCTGCTGATTCACTCC
>Ga0247611_10007187_pt1 | contig 14054 bp, 8 predicted proteins | sample 177DNAGHGhighgp2_FD_192422 | JGI IMG/M metagenome (GOLD analysis project Ga0247611, IMG submission 192422) | Sheep rumen microbial communities from Palmerston North, Manawatu-Wanganui, New Zealand - 1770 DNA GHGhigh gp2 | ecosystem: Host-associated > Mammals > Digestive system > Stomach > Rumen ...
TTTCAGTGTGCAAAAATACTATATTTTGTTTGAAGTCCAAAATAAAATGTGTAATTTTGCACCCATGAACGGCAGAAAAAGGTACTATTCGATTATTGTTGTCACGTACAACAATGCCGACGGACTGAGACGCACACTGAACAGCATCTGTCAGTTAGACTATTGCGAGAAGGAAGTCGTTGTGGTGGATGGGGGTAGCAAGGACGATTCGCTTAGTGTCATTGCTGAGAATCAGGACATCATTACCACTTCTGTTTCGGAGAAAGACAATGGTATCTATAATGCCATGAATAAAGGCGTCAAACTGGTAACGGGCGACTATGTGGTGTTTATGAATGCCGGGGACGAGTTTGCCGACAAGGACGTCCTTTCTGTGGTGAACGCTTACGATGGTGACATCCTATTAGGGGGCGAGACCTATGGCGGACAGGTGAGAATGGTCAAGGACAGGATGTCCCTTTACGATATCCTCTCCGTAGGTATTAATCACCAGGCTGTATATTATCGCAGAGAGGTGTTGCAGAAATATGGCTTTGACGAAACATATAAGATTATTGCCGACCTGAAGTCTGTCGTTGAACCAGTAGCGAAAGACAAATGTACGGTTACGTGTATTCAGAAAGTCCTTGCAACTTGTGAGGGTGGAGGCCTTAGCAAACAGCGATGGAGAGATGCCTTAACGGAAAAACGACGTATTATAGACGAAGTGGTGGATCCCTTCTATAAAGACGACTATCTGAAATTCTCTGGCATTAACAATAGCATGCTTGATGACTTCATCGTGTTGTCGCACTTCAATACGTTATTTCCGCTGTTAAGACTGATGGCTAAGGTAGCCAGATTCCTGAACGAGAAGTTTAAGCATATACCAATGGAGTAGGTGATAAAAGTGAGCCTAAAACTTTGAAGTTCCAAATAGAATGTGTAAATTTGCAGCGATTATGGAGAATAATGCTGTCAAGAAACCACGTCTGGAATGGTTGGATGCCCTCAGAGGGTTTACGATGATACTGGTAGTTGCCAACCATGTGGCAGGCATGGGGTTTGGTGAGGAATGGAAACACTCGTCGGCCATTCCGTTCCTCATTCTGTTCCGTATGCCGCTGTTTTTCTTTGTCAGCGGTTTCCTGGCTTATAAAGCCTCGCAGGTTTGGAACCTGAAGAACTTCGGTGCGCTGGTGTGGAAGAAGGTCAAAGTGCAGACCATCCCCACCGTCGTCTTCTTCTTTCTGGCCATGGCCATCCTGAACCGTCATTTCTGGCCGGCAGTCGAGACGGCTTTCCATTCTCCGTTGAAGGGTGGCTACTGGTTTACCATAGCCCTGCTCTACATGTTCATCATCTATTATGTCTTTTCGTATCTTGAGAGCAAACTGAAGTGGAAGTCGTGGATTCCCATCACACTGTTGTTCCTTGTTTCCATGTGTCTCTACGACACCAACTACCAGCCAAAGTATTTCTCATGGGCTGCGGGCTATCGTGGTGCAAAATCCGACCTCTTCTATTTCCTGCAAGATTCGAGTCTCGTCCAGGTGCTGCTCTATTTCCCCTTCTTCCTGTATGGTAATATCGTGCATCGTTACTGGGACAAGGCCCAGCGGGTGATGGACAGCAAGTGGTTCTTCCCGATAGTCATTGTCGTTGTTATTTTGGCTACACTTGATGCCCTGAAGTGGCATACGTTGCGCATGACATGGGCCATCATTCCGTTGACGGTGTCACGTTTTGGCCTGCTTACCATTACTTTCATGTATTTCCGCTACTACCAGCAGTATTTCACCAAGTTCACGTTGATGGGTGTGTCGCTACAGTATATTGGGCGGCGTACGCTCGATATCTATCTCATACATTTCCTCTTCATGCCTGAACTGCCGCAGATAGGCGAGTTCTTCAAGAGCTGTCCCCACAATTTCGTACTGGACATCGTGCTCTCAGTACTCCTTGGACTGGTCATCATCGGCTTCAGCATTATTACCTCTAACATTCTGCGCATTAGTCCGTTCTTCAAGAAATGGCTGTTTGGTAGGTCGTAAATAAGACTGTCAGAATTGTTAGAAATGTCCTGTCTTCTGATTGACTAGTGTTCAGCAATCCATTCTGCAAGTCTGTTGAGTTGCAAACATTGCTCACGCGAGATGATACGGCGGTTGGTGTGGTATTCCCAGGGACTTATCTGTAGTAATTTGCCTTTGGAGCAGGCTGTGAAAGACTCGCCTGCAGGCTTATAGAGTGGTGGAAAACCATTCTCGCGAAGGGCTATTAGACGATAGCCGCGGTTCATAGCTTCGCGCATCACCTCTTTCTCTCTTGTAGCAATGGCGGCACTTATCAGCACGCCTCCTCTTGCTGCCAGTGCAAGCCACTTGGCCTTTAGTTCTTTGTATTCCTGGTCTGTGTACGCACGATGGACAATGACAGCAGCCTTCTCTGGATAGGAAAGGAGAAACTGGTTGCCAATGGTCTGACATGACCATTCCCCAATGTTGACATGGTTGAGAATCGTGAAGTATTCAGGCTTCTGTCGCTTGATGGCCAGCCTGCGAGGATTATCGGCGAGATACTTAAACCAGCGCTCAAGCTCGCCTGCTCTGTCAAGGATGTGGTCGTTGTAGTTGCGAGCAAAGAGGAAGCCCTGTGTGCGCCCGTCCTCTTTGCTGCAACATTGTTGCAGCATAGGCGGACATGCCTGGGCGGCGAGCATCTGCCGATAGGCCTTGTTGCAGCCCGCCTTAAAGCCCTTGATGACCATTCCAAGGGGCTGGTCCATAGGTCGTTCCACGAATAGGATGCCATGCAGGTGGTCAGGCATGATGGTTGTTGCCAGTACCCTCACTTCTGGATTGTAAAGGCCGATGGCTTCCCACATCTCCTTGACCTGCTGGCCTATAGGCGTCAGCTCTACCCTGGGCACTTCAGGACTCCCTTCCTCGGCCTCTGCGTCTCCTATGAGTCGGCCAAGCAGCGGGCGCCGCCCTTCTACAGTCATGGTAATCAGGTAGATGCACCTCTGGTCGTAGTCGTGACCCACGCGCCGCCTGAGCATCGATGGCTTCCTCTTTCCTGCAAACGCTTTATGCTTTTCAAACGATTCCCAATCCATAGTCTGCAAAGGTAATGGTTTTTGGCTAGACGAGCAAGTGAATGAATGATTTATTGTCATATTTGTCAGAAATCAGCAAAACGCCGAGTAGCGCACAGAGAAACGACGAAACGCTCATAGAGAAACGACGTGTTGCCCCACGGGGGAAATTTTGCGGGCCCACGGGGAAAAATTTGCGTATTCAAATATTAATTGCTAAATTTGCAGGCAGTATGAGACAGATTACAGATATCAACGAGTTGCGGCAGATACAGATGGGCATTCTCGATGATGTCCACCGTTTCTGCGAGGCGAACGGGTTGCGTTATTTCCTTTCCAGTGGTACGCTGATAGGGGCCGTGCGGCATAAGGGCTATATTCCTTGGGACGACGACATCGATATCTATATGCCGCGTCAGGACTATGAGCAGTTCCTCAAGACCTATCAGGACCCACGGGACATCTACCGCGTGATTGACCCGAAGCGTGAGTCGCACTATTACTATACCTTTGCCAAAGTGGTAGACCGGCGCACGCGGATGGTGGAAGACGAGGTACAAGGCTATGAGATAGGGGTCTATATGGACATCTTTCCTGTCGACTATGTTACGGAGAATATGCAGGAGCGGGAGCGCGTTTTCCGGCTGAAGCATCTGCTCTATAAGATTCGTCGTTGCAAGCTGTCGCATGAGAACTATCTCAGCTCCAAGCTGGCATACCTCTGCTATCGTTATCTGCCCATCACAGTCCGACAATTGAATCGTTGGATAGAACGGCTAATCGTGTTGCCTGAGCCGACTGATACGGTATGCAACATGACGGAGGCTGGCCCGAAGCTGAAAGGCTGTTTTCCGGCTGCTGACATTGCGTCAAGCGTAGACATCGCGTTTGAGGGCAGAACGTATAAGACGATGGTGGGCTACAAGGACTACCTGGAGCGTACATACGGTGACTATATGACGCTGCCCCCCGTCGAGCAGCGCGTCACCCATCAATTCGAAGCCTGGTGGCTATAGCCAACGCCTTACACCACCACTCCCGTGGCGCCAGCCTCGGGTTCACGCCTCGTACCTCGGGCTCACACCCAGATTTTCCGGGTTTGTCTGACGTAGTCGAAGCTCTGGCCGCTGTCCTTCACCTTTTCGTATATCTTTGAAGCAAAAACAATGTCGTGTAGGGCTATGCCGTAGTTGTAACTCAGGATACGCTCGTCATCCGACGTACGGCCAGGATTCTTGCCCTGCAGCACGTGGTGAATCTCGTCGTACTGCCGGAATCGGTTGAAGTACTTGAACTTCTCAATCTGACCAGTATCGTCGCCAAAGACCTTGTCGAAGAAGAGGTCGCAGTTCTGGAATCCGCGTACATGCACTGGAATCACCGTTACACCTTTCTTATATAGGGAGTCATCAGGGAACAGCAGGTCGGTGGCTACCGTCACACACGAAATCAGCACGTCGGCCTCGGCTACAAACGACCTTTTGTCGTCAATAATCTCAAAGGTGACATTCTTGTAGTCCTTGAAACGCTTTATAAACTGCTCGGCCTGGTCCTTGTAGCGCATGAGCCGGATGGTGATAGGCTGGTCCTTATGGTCCTCTATCAGGCACAAGGCAACAGCCCGAGCGATATTTCCAAGACCAATCATCGAATAGGTGTCCGTACCTTGGCGTTCGAACGTCCTCGCCGCCAGAGCCGCTACGGCACCGGTACGCATGGCCGTAATCCAGTCACCGTCCATCAGGGCCAACAACTGCCCCGTCGTCGAGTCATAGAGCGTGATGTCACTCTTCAGCGTGGGCGTCTGACTCTCAATGCGACTGACCAGCTTGATGCCGAAGTACCTCGTTCCTCCTTCCTCCGGAATCAGACACGGCATCGTGGTCATAAAGTCTTCTCCCTGCGGATGAACACTCAGTTTGGCTGGCATCTGGGCCTCGTCCTTGCCCAGGAACCCGCTTCTCACCCACTCTATGCATTCTGCGGGACTAATGTGTAATTGCTCTATCTGAGCTTGCTGAATTATCGTCACCATACTTCTTCTAAATTTTTCAATCTCTGTCACCACCATTCCCGTCACGTTAGCATCGGACCTCAACTTCTAAATCCTTAAACGCCGCTATCAGTCGTGCGTTGTCCTCATGGTTGCGCACGGCAATGCGCATATACTGCTTGCCGTCAAAGCCCTGCTTGTCCGAGCAGTCGCGCACCAGGATGTTATAGCGCTTCAGCATCGTCAGCACCAACTGGCCCGCATGCTTCGGCGGCAGTATCTCGCAGAGGAAGTAGTTGGCCTGCGAGGGCATGACACGCAGGAAACTAATCTCTCGTAGCTGCCGCTCAAAGTCCTCACGCTCGGCAATGAACCGCTCGCACGCACGCCGGTAGTCCTTCTCATACTTCGTAAAAATCTGCATAAAATACTCAGCAAACGAGTTGATGTTCCAAATGCTCACCATCTTCTTCATCTTGGCTATCAGCGCCTTATCGGCCGAGCAGAGGATACCAAGGCGGATGCCGGGCACGCCATAGCTCTTCGAGATGCTCTTCATCACCACCAAATGGGGACAGGCCTCCAGGATGTTATCGTGCAGCAGCGTGTTCTCCTCGAAACCAAGACTGAAGTCCACGAACGACTCGTCAACCACGAGGCGGATGCCTTTATCTTCACACCACGCCGCCAGCTGCAGTACGTCAGTCTTGGGAATAAAGTTGCCCGAGGGGTTGTCGGGGTTAATGAGCAGGATGTTGTCTGCAGGGTGCTCGCCGAAGAAGTTCATCAGGTCCTGCACCGAGTAGCGGTAGTCCTTGTCCTTTGGTACAAACGTCACCAACCCTGCCTTGTCGCGGCGGTTCGGATATTCCTCAAACGTGGGACGCGTGATACCCAGCGTTCCCGGCAGCTCCTCCATCAAGGCCTTGATGAGTTCGGCTGCACCGTTGCCGGGGATGATATAGTCCTCCTTCACACCCCAGCACTTACTGGCTATCAGCGAGTTCACCTTCATGCCCGAGGGGTACTCGGCAATCAGCGTGCGAAACTGTGCCTCCATCTCGTCGATGATGCGACTCTCGTTAAAGTAGGGGTTCACCAAGTAGCAGTAGTCCAGCATCTTCGGGAAACGCCAGAAACCGCCATATCGACCGTAGTACTTGCGTAGCACGTCCTTCTCGTCGGCAAACAGCGCCTCGGCGATGTCCAGATCCTGCTTGTCGTCTATCTCGTACCACTTCTCGTTGCCTATAGGCAGCGCCTTCAAGTCGTGACTGTTCAGGAACGAGATGATGCGCAGCACGTTCTCGTAATACTCGTTGTTGCCCACCGCCTTCGTGTACGCCTCCAAGAACGGCACATACTTCGTCCGCGAAAACTCCTTCGAGAACTTGTAGATGTTCACTGTCTTATAGTACTTCTTCGTGTCCTCATAGCGGAAGGCTTCCTTCGTCACGAAGTTCACAATGTTACAGTCGCGGTCAATACACACCATCGTACCGTCCATCCACGACTCGTACTTAGCCACCAGCGCCAGGTTGGGCTGCGGATTATCCAGCAGCAGGCGGAACATGCCGTCGTCGAAAATGAGGTCGCTCTCAATGAGCAGCGTGTCGTCCTCCTGCAACTGCTCCTTGGCAAGCGCCAGCGAGTAGATGTTGTTCGTCCTGTCATAAACGGGATTCTCCACAAACTCTATGCGAGGCATCCTCTTTCCTCGTGTCTCCGTACCTCCGTACCCCCGTACCTCGTCCTCTAAATACTCTATCAGCTTACGGCCCTCGTAGCCCACAACGATCACCACACGACTAAGCGACAGCTCCGACAGTTGTCGCAATACGCGGTCAATCAACGGAGTCCCGTTGACAGGAACCATACACTTCGTGTTGTTCTTGGTATACTCACCAAGACGCTTGCCCATTCCGGCCGCTAAAATGATTGCTTGCATATCTTAATTCTTAATTTTCTCTATCTTTATCCAATCGGCATCCAACCAGCCACGGTCCGCCTTCTCATCGGTCTCTACGCTGACAAAGCCGAACTTCGCACCAATCCACTTTCCCTGACGCATCGCAAAGAGTTCACCACAGTCAGCAAACTGCCTACCGTTCAAACTATAGGCAAACCGTACCATCGGCTTGCCGCCATGTGCCTGTCCCGCCTCCACGTTCGTCACGGAAAAACGCAGGTAGATATCCTCGTGGATGCCCGGCTTATAGTCTATCTTGTCCTCAGCGGTAGGCTTCAGCGTCGCCAGAACGGTCTCTGTCTGCTGATTGCCTTTATCCGCATCCTTGCAGGTGAGTTGTACCAACTGGAACTCCTTACCTACGCGTTTTACTACCAAAGCGGAATAGTCGAGCCCCATCATCACGAGACCACCCATCTGTCCCTCTGCCTTTGAGGTGAAACGTACCTTCGCCGTCACCATGAACTCATCGGCAGGCGTCTTCTGCAACAGCAGGTTTGGCACCTCCCACAAGTTCACGCCTCGTACCCCCGTACCCCCGTACCCCCGCACCTTATACGTATAGATGCGATAAGTGCCAAAAGCCGTTGCCGTACCGAACTTCTCGTCGTAGTTCCCGTGCCACTGCCACTGCAGTCCCAATTTCCTATCACTGAACGCATCGTTCTCCACCGGATTCACTCTTCTCTCCTCTCTCCTCTCTCCTCTCTCCTCTTTTACTTTCGGCTTCGAGTAGCTCGTCACCGGTTCCCCCTTCTTGCCCATCACTGGCCAGCCCGTGCTCCAGTCCACAGGGTTCAGGTGCACCACGCGACCGTAGGCCTCCTTGTCCTGGAAATGCAGGAACCAGTCTTCCCCATATTTTGTGTGTACCCAACCGCCCTGATGTGGACCATTGATATTGGTTTTGCCTTGCACCAGCACCTTCTTGTGCTCGTAAGGACCATAAGGCGACTTGCTACGCATGGCCAACTGAAAGCCGTCAGGCACGCCGCCTGCCGGACACATAATCCAGTACCAGCCATCGCGCTTATAGAATTTCGGACCCTCGCACGTGCGGTTCTCCGTACCGTTGCCGTCGAACACAATCACAGGCTGTCCGATAGGTCGCAGACCGTCGGCGCTCATCTCACGCACCGTCAGCACCGAGGCGAACTTCGAGCGTGAGTTCGCCCAACCGTTCACCAGGTAGCAGTGTCCGTCGTCGTCCCATAGCGGACATGTGTCGATATATCCCTGTCCTGGGATGATACATACGGGCTTTGTCCACTCACCCTCCGGGGTCTGTGTCTTCACCATCATCACACCGAAGTCGGGGTCGCCCCAGTAGATGTAGTACCACCCATCGTGGTAGCGGATGCTCGGAGCCCACACACCCTTACCGTGCTGTGGCGCACCGTCAAAATACCCTCGTATCTCCTCGCATCCCCGTACCTCCGTACCCCCGTACCCTCGTACTTCGTACAAGTTCCCTATGGCGTAGTTCACAATCTCCCAGTTTACCAAGTCCTTCGAGTGCAGGATGGGCAGTCCAGGTGTACACTGGAACGACGATGCCGTCATGTAGAAGTCCTCGCCACTCGCACCCACGCATACGTCGGGGTCCGAGTAGTCCGCATTGATCACTGGGTTCGTGTAGGTGCCGTCACCATTGTCAGGGCACCACACCTGCGACACGTAGTTCTTCGTCTCCTGTGCCGTCATCGTCAACGGCAGCAATGCCGTAAGCAACAGCCCCTTTCTCATTCTATTCCACATATTCATACCTTCTATATACCTTATATAACGCGCATACCCCTTCCTTTATTGTATGGCGGCGGAGAATGTGTGCGTAAAGAATGGCGTGCAAGGTAATCTCGTACCTCGCACCTCGTACCTCGAGTAAATGAACATGCTATTTTTCTTGTTTCTTGACACACGTCGCCTATAAGATGCTGGAATATAAGGCACTAGCAGTTTTAATATTTCCCCATAGGGCTAATAAAAACACCGTGCACCCGTGCACCCCGTGCACCCAAAACGAATCATTTCGGATTTATTTAGGGAAACGAATATGAATAATATGGATAATTTAATCCACGCGCTCGGCTTTGCCGCTTTGCTTGCAAAGAATATGAATAATAATTATTCTTATTAAAGACACAATTTATTCGTTATTATTCGTGAACCAGATTATTCACATTATTCACATTCGTTTCTAAAGTCCCATTCGAGTTAAAAGGCCATTTGGGTGCACGGGGTGCACGGGTGCACGATGTTTTCTTTAGGGTATATGCGCACGCGCGCGCATGATATTTCGCACTGAAATGCCTTCTTTGAGAACAAAACAAGTTGTTTTGTTCGGCAAAACATGCCTTCTTTGAGCCAAAAGGGGTATCTTTTTGAGTACAAAACAAGTTGTTTTGTGGCAATGTATGATGATGTAACTTTTGTAAAAAGGTACATCGTTGCAATGTATTGATAATAAAACAGTTAGATATGGATATGTAACTTTGTATGTAAAACATGATAATTTGCATTGCACATCTTGCACCTTCTGTGTCGATCCTCCCGATAAATGAAAGTAGCGATGCTCTGAAACCAGAACATCGCTACTTTTTTCAGTTGTTGAAGATATCTCTTTGACTGTAAAACAAGTTGTTAGAACTCGTCGTCCCAGTCGGCATCGCTCCAGTTGTCACGCGAGAGAATTTCGTCGCCGTCCGTCAGGTCGCCCTGGTCGCCGCCGGCGTTCTGTGTGCCGTCACCGTTCGATACGATGTTCAGCAACGACTCTATTTCCATTTCCACACCGTTGACGATGGGTTTCAGATATGTCTTTTTCATATATTCGTTCCTCCTTTTCTTTACTTCATGATTACCTTCTTACCATTCACGATGTACAAGCCCTTCTGCGGAGCTGCCACACGCTGACCGTTCAGGTTGTAGATCGTCTCATTCGTGTCATTCGTGAGATTCGTGGTCTTTATTCCTGTTGTTCCGTCATCGAAAATCCAGGCTACGCGAGAGTCAGGATTGGTGGCCAGGGCAACAGTGGTCTCCAAGTAGGCCTTGCCGGCACCGATGTTCTTCGCTGTTGCAAGGTTGTAGAAGCCCACGTTGTCGTTGCGCTTTGCCAGCACATAGTGGTGCAAATCATCGGTAGAAGCAGCAATCTCTTCATCGGCAGAGGGCTTCAGTAGATTGCCGGTAATGGCCGCAGCTTCGGTAATCACAGGAATGTCGTATGTACCCTGTGCACCAGCCAGCACCAGACCGGTATTGGCAGGTACCTGCGTCACAGGCGTAAGCAGCACGGTGTTATCTGAATTCAGCGATGCCGTGTATGCCTTTACGTCAGTATTTGTGAAGTCAAGGGCTTTATCGCTACATGAGAATGTTGCGTAACCTGCGGTACCGATGGTCGCGGTCTGCGGGTCAGCAATCTTCTGGATGTAGAACCAATCGAGAGGTCCATTACCAGCTGTCCAGACAATATCAGAAGTATGAGCTATAGTGATATCATCAGATTGTGCTGTTACTACGTTATTGCCTTCACTAATGGTAATTATAACGTCTTGTCCATCAATGGTAAATGTATTTGATAATGTACCACTACTTGCTTTGAAATAAGCCATATAAAGCTTATAGGTACCTGGGGCAATGTTTTCAAACACCGTGAGGTCATTATCGCCGCGGGTAGCAGCCAGGGCGTTTGACGCACGAGTTGTCGTGGCTCCGCCAGTATAGTCTGTTGCTCCCTCAATATTTTCACCTTCAGTAAAGAACAGAACATTGGCAATGCCAGAGTCGTTATAACCATCGATGGTCTCTTCCTGATTGTCAGATGTCAGTGTGAACTCATAACGGTATTCCTGATTTGTTGCTTCCTTTTCGTACATTGTTCCATTATTCAGCTCATAGCGAGAATATGGAACCTTGATGGTTTCATCCTCAAAGTCGGAGGTTTCAGCAATTGTAGTACCAAGGTTGTTCTTTACGGTATAGTTCCATATGGCAGCTTCGCGGAATATCAGAACAATAACGTTCTGGTCTGCATCGTCAACAGCCGTTATAGGATCGTTTCCGCTTACATAGATGTACTTCTTTGTTTTGTCGTTGTTATAGAACGATGCCAGTTCGTCACTTGTAGCCACAATGTTCTCTGTGCCTACAGTAGTGGGGTTCACCACATCGTCCTTCAGCGTATTGCCTGAACCATCTTGATACTTAATGGTGTAGGTGGTCTCAGTCACCTCAGGGGTATCGCCTGCCTGCCAAGCGCGGATAAGCACGTTGTCAAAAGCTATGTTTGCATAATAGCGTTTTGTCTCGAATGTCACTTTTCCTAAACCACCATCATCACTCAATGTAGCTATCTGCGTCTGTGCAAGAACGGAACTTGCGTCGCTGACCTTGGTGATGGTGAGATAGGTCAGAGAACCCTTGCGAGAGTAAGTGAGTTTATACCAAACATTCCAAGTCAGTCCCACAGTCTGGTCTGCATTGTCGTTAATTTTCCAAGTCTGGCCATCATTTGCAGTCGCTTCAAGCTTCAGCATGGCTTTGCTGTTGTCTTTATCGAAGAACGTAAGAGGAGAAGTGCCTTGATTTGCGGCATCTATCACGAGGTCGAAACTCATCGTGAAGTCTGTATTCTTATCAACAGATCCGCTCCAAGCTGTGCCTGTTACTGTTGCGCCGTTATTATTTCTCTCATCCTGTTTTACAGACAAATATTTGTCTGTACCGTTTGAGAGAATAACAGGTGTATAACGTCCACCATTGCTTGTACTCCATCCTGTTGTGCCACCATTTTTCTCATACGTCTCAGCATAGAAGGTACCGGCAGGCATATCGCTCTCGTTATAAATGATAGTTACGGTCTGATCAGCCGTAACAGAAGCAATCTCATCACCACCGCTGACATACGAATATTCTTTAAGTCCAGACTGGAATGAAGCGGGATATGAAGGGGTAAAATTATTACCTTTAATAACCTCCGTCTCAATATCGTCAATAAGAGTTGTACCATCAGCAAGTTGATACTTCGTAGTGATAGTCGGATTAATCATCTTATAGGCTTTCACATCGTCAAGAGCAATTTTTCCCAAGCCTTTACCCGCGCGAATGCTCATACCTTTAGCATTTGCAAAATCGCAAACTTTGGTTTCTGCAAGCACAATAGCATCAGATGCATCTCTGATGGTTAGTGTTACGCTATTATTAATACTATTTCCTGCAAGTGTGACGTGATACCATGTACTAATTGCTGTTTTATAGCTTGAATAGGTTAGCTCAGCGAGGGAAGGTTCTGTTGTATTGCCAGCATATACCTTAGCTGTTGTCGTGTAACTAGCTCCGTCTGTAATATCGAAGAACTTTGTAATATCTGTATATTGTCCATAACTATTTCCACTTGCTGCAGAATAAATATAAAAGCGTGTTTGATCGGTGTTAGCAGTTGAGCCGGCAAAGTCGAACTCGATCTTCCAGATAGGTGTGGTGGTAAAACCATTGTTCGTGGCAAAGTTGTAATAATAATCACGAGAACCTTTGCTATCTGCTTCAACCTGCATGGCTTTTCCTGCTTTATGGTCAATCTGACTGCGAGTGTTGCCTCCAGAAAGGATACTCCAGCCTGACTGATACGTGGTTGCATCCTCAAAGTCAAGTGTCTCCACACAATTCCACGCACCCTCGCACAGATTCTCGATATGTCCCAGCTCTGTTGAGAGGAAGAAACGGATGTTCTGAGTGGCGTCACCTGCTGTGATTATCATCTCTTCGTAGTAGGTATTGCCGACAGTGCTGGTTACGTCGGCATGCACTGTAACCTGATCGCCATCGCGTTTAACTTTCATTACAACATTGGCACCATCCATGTCACTCTTGAAGGTGTCCCAGTTATAATTGCTCGTAAGTGTCCCAGCTGCATAAGATGAGCCCCATCCATAGTTGTCGGCACGCAAAATGAGGTATTCTTCATAACCGGTTCCTTGGAAATCAACATCATTTGTCACAGCTGCTATCCAGTTATGGAAATTTTCTGCTTTGTCTGAATAGTTAGTAAAAGAAAGTGTTAGGGTACCATTTGGCTCGATGGTGTAGTAGTCAGAAAACTCGGTAAAGAAGCCTGAAGTGTTATCCAGTGCTCCCACGACCGATTTGGCAGCCCACGCATTCACTCCCACGCAAAGGCCAGCCAATACGAGGAGCGTCTTTGTTAAAGTAATTAGTTTTTTCATACTGTTTACTCGTTAATAGTATTGTTATTGTTTAATATTGTCGTCTGATAGGCGGTTAGTAGCTGTATTACAGCTCTGTGGTACAGCGTACACACGGGTGCAAAGATACGAAAAAAGCAGGAACTGACAAAGGAAACCCCGATTTTTTGTCCCTTGAAGACAAAAAATCGGGTAGTTTAGCTAATATCAAAGTTTTTTTGAGTTATGCGGCTTAAGACCCCACTACTCCACCCAACACCCCTGAAACGTCGATGTACAAAGGCTATGCGGCGGGTGGAGTGATGCCTCATCACTCCACCAACTCTCCACCTGACATTGTGAACTGCACCCCAAAAGTTTGGGAGGGTCATGGGTGGAGTGTTGGTGGAGACTAACTTAGTAGGTCATCTTCGGCTCCAGCTCCTTGGCTTGGTCAATCATCTTCTGCACCTCGACGACAGCGGGTACGCGGCCGCAGATGTGGAACTCGGCGTTGATCTCCTCCAGCTTCGGCTGCAGATTCTCAGCCACGCGATGACGGAACTCCTTAACGGTATCGACGCCGGCCTTCTCGAGCAGTTCGGCAAACTGGGGGCCTACGCCGTTGATGCGGAACAGGTCGGCGTGGTTGGCCCAGCGCAGAATCAGCTTCTCGCTGATCTCGGTGGCCTCAGCCAGCTCCTTACGTCCCTTGGGGGCGGCACACTTCTCCAGCAGCTCGCTTACCTTGTTAATACCTGCAGCCTGCAGCTTCTCTGCATAGACGTCGCCTACACCTTCGATGTCGATAATCTTGTAATCCATAAT
>Ga0247611_10007188_pt1 | contig 14053 bp, 19 predicted proteins | sample 177DNAGHGhighgp2_FD_192422 | JGI IMG/M metagenome (GOLD analysis project Ga0247611, IMG submission 192422) | Sheep rumen microbial communities from Palmerston North, Manawatu-Wanganui, New Zealand - 1770 DNA GHGhigh gp2 | ecosystem: Host-associated > Mammals > Digestive system > Stomach > Rumen...
TGAAGAAAACACAATGCCATCAAAAAAGAAGAAACTAGATGTTTCGCCAATCATGGAAGTTAATGAAATAAAGAAGAGAGTTGGTTCAAATGGAAAAATTTAATAAACGGCGTTTGATTATTTCTGGTGTTTTATTTGCGCTTGTTATTGTTTTACTTGTCTTCATTAATACAGATGTTGTTACTTTTTCAAAATATGAAAGAGTAATTGAGTCAAATAATGATTTAAATACAGCATTATATCTTTTAGATGATAAATATCAAACAATAACAGTTAAAATACCAGATGTAATTCCGAGTAATAATCAATATTTATATACTTTTTCAGTTAGTAATTTCAAAGATGATTTGCATAGTGATACTAATTTAAAATACAAAATACATGTACGTACTACAACAAATTTAAGAATAGGGTATGATTTATTTAATACCTTAGATATTGAAAATGCTCCAACAGCGATCGCAACTAATAATATAAGTCCTGATGATGATGGAACATACTTTAGAAATCTAATAACAGATGAGAAGACAATGCTATATAGTGAAGATAAAACAGATTATTATACTTTATTGTTAACTTTTCCAGTTGATTATAAAGATTCAATGTATAGTGGGGTTCCTGAATTAATTGAGATAAATGTTGAGTCTAAACAAATACTTGATATAGATGATTAAAGAAAAAAACATTTTTAAAAGTGCTTGAAATAATAGTTAATGTATGATACTATGAATATGATAGATAATGAGGTGAAATGATGGAAGAAATGAACAATCAAAAAGAAGAAGAAAAAGAAAAAAAGAAAGGACTACTTTTCTTAATTGAAGATAAGAATAAGAGATTATATAAATTAATATTTGCCCTAATATTAGTAATTGCAATATTCTCTGTTGGTACTTATGCATGGTTTACTTCAAACTATACAGTTAAAGTACAACAAATTGATGTAACTGTATCAGGTGGATCTGGTATTCAAATTTCAACAGATGCAGAAAACTGGAAATCAATGATTACAATTGATGATATCCTAAATCATGCTTATGCAGGAGCTGTTAACCAAGTTCCAAAAGAAACAGACCAAATGAACCCTGTTTCAACAGTTAAAGTAGCTTATGCTGATGCTACTGCTAAAACTCAAGGTTTACATATGTATAGAGGTACAATTGTAAACGATGCTGAAGATGGTACAATGTACTTAGATTCTGCTTCTGAAACAGATAGTGCAAATAACTTTAACTATATTGCATTCGATTTATTCTTAAAATTAGATTTTAAAGAAAGCGAAGGACCAAAACAATTATACTTTACATCTGGAACAGGTGTTAAAGCAGGAAATCCAAATACACATATCGAATATGCTTCTCGTATGGGATTTGTTGTTAATGGTACACAACCTTCTAGTTCAGATCTTACTACATTAAGAAATATAAAAGGTGCTGAGAACGTATTTATTTATGAACCAAATTATGATGTTCATACAAGTAATGGTCTTGCAAATGGACGTGATAATTATCATATTACTGGTCGTACAATATCAGGAAATGCTGCACCAGCTCCATATTATGGTGTTAAAGCTGCATTCGCATATGATCCAGATGATGCAACTAACTTCCCAGGTACACCACTTGATAGTACAGATGCTAATAAATTTGCTTTAGTTGAACCAGATTTCAAGACAACTGCAGCAAATAGTTCTGATTTTGAATTTATGACATTACCAGTAGGTGTTACAAAGATTCGTGTTTATATGTGGATTGAAGGTCAAGATATTGACTGTGAAAATACTGCATCTGGTGGTCAAGTTCAATATAATTTAGGATTTAAACTTCAAGAACAACCATAGGATAATTAAGATGTATTTAATATACATCTTTTTTTATAATAAAAAGGTATTTATAATACCTTTTTTCTTTGTAATCCGATTACTTTTCCAATTATTTTTAGTTTGCATAAGTATTCTTTATTGACTCCATCATCTAAGATATAAAATCCTTCTTTGTAATTATAATTCATAATGTGATAGCTATTGTTATAGATAAATAAACCAAGGGTATTATTATCTAATTTTTGTGTTCGTTCAACAATTAAGTAATCATCTTTCAAAATATTGCGATTAATAAAATTGTTATTTTTTATTTTATAAACAATATAATTTTTTTTATTTTGTCGAATGAGTAGATAATCATCTTCATTTAGAACTTTTACTTTTATATAACTATCACTAATATCAGCAACAACCCATTTCTTTTTGTCTTTATAATGAATAAGATAACCTTCTTCACATAACTTATTCATCATACGATAAACATAATTAACTGACTTATAATTTAGCTTATTTTGAATAAATCTAATTGATGGCATATATCCTTTCTCTTTGTAAAAATCTTTAATAATTTTTAAAATACTTTCTTTCATTTTAACCTCCTATAGAACAAATGTTCACCATTAATATATGAAGTTTTTTCATAAATATCGCAATTTTATTTAATTTTTCATTTTTAAATTATTTTCTTTATAATTTCATAAATTCTAGGTGGAGGAGATATGAAAGACAAATATATTGTAAGGCAAGATGATATTACAGATTGTGGTGTAAGTTGTTTATTATCTATTATTAGATATTATAATGGTAATGTTTCTAAAGAGTATTTAAGAGATCTTACCCATACAACAAAAGATGGGGTTTCAGCATATAATTTAATAGAAGCAGCGCAAGAAATTGGCTTTAATTCATATGGCTTGAATGGGGAAGTGGCTGATATTGAGAATAATTCATTACCAATGATTGCGCATGTTGTTATTGATGAAAAGTGCAAACACTTTGTTGTAATATATAGTATCAATCATCGAAATAGAGTAATCACATTAATGGATCCAAGTGTTGGTTATAAAAAAATTAGTTTTGATGAATGGACGAAAATATCAACAAATAACTATATATATTTCAAACCAAAGAAAGTAATTCCAAAATTAGATGAAGAAAATAAAGTTAAATCGTTGATAAAAGAGTTTATATTAAACCATAAAGAATCATTTATCTTTATATTTTGTCTATCGTTAATATATGTTTTTTTGAATATTATTACTTCTTATCAATTTAAAATATTATTAAATGATTTATCTTATAATTTAAATAATTCATTAACAATCCTTTTTGTATTAATAATGTTTATAATGATAAAAAAAATAATAAATCTATTTCGTAATAATATAATAAATTATTTGAACTGCTTTCTTGAAGATAGTCTTGTTTTAGATAGTTTTAGTCATATCATAAATCTTCCATATTTATATTATAAAAATAGAACAACAGGTGATGTATTAACAAGAATAAGTGACTTAACAAATGTTAAAGAATTTATTTCACAATTATTTTTATCGATTTTTGTAGATGTCTTTTTAGTTATATTTGTTCTAATTTTTCTATTCAATATTAATGTTTTACTAACTATATTATCGATTCTTATGATATCAATATATAGTTTAATAAGCATATTAAATAGTAAAAATATAACAAGAAAAGTAAGAAATTATTATCAAGAATCATCTCATCTAAATTCTTATTTAAATGAGTCAATAAGTAATATTGATACAATTAAAGGTATGAATATTGAAAAATATATTGTTAATAACATTAGAGTAAAAAGCAATAAAAAAAATAATGCTTCTTATAACTTATTTCATACATTAAATAAAGAAATGTTTGTTAAAGATATTTTATATGAAATAATAATGGTTATATTACTATTTATAGGAATAAAAAGGGTAAGTAATAATAATCTTTCAGTTGCTAATCTAATAACATTTACAACGCTACTAAATTATTTTACAGAACCAATTAAGAATGTTGTTAACTTAAATCTCTTGTATCAAAACGCTAAAGAATCATTAAGAAGAATTAGTGAATTATATTTAATACCAAAAGATGATCTTAAGATAAATACTAAGTTCGTCATCGAAAAATTCAAAGGAGATATTGTTTTTAAAAATGTTTCATATTCATATGATAGTAATATTAATGTTATAAATAAATTAAACTTAGAAATTAAACACGGAGAGAGAGTTTTTATCCATGGAGAAAGTGGAACGGGAAAAAGTACATTAGTAAAACTATTAACCAAGTATTTGAATGGATATAAAGGGAAAATATATATTGATGATATTGAATTATCAAATATTTCACTTTATGACATTAGAACAAAAATATGTTATATTTCACAAAAAGAAGGTTTATTTAATGATACTGTTTATAACAATGTTGTTTTAGATAAAGAAATAAATTATAAAAGTTTTCTTAAAATTGTAAAACTTGCCCTCATTGATGATATTGTTGAAAAAAATGAGAATAATTATAACTTAGTATTAGAAGAGAATGGCTTTAATATATCAGGTGGTGAAAGACAAAGAATTATATTAGCTAGAGCCCTTCTTAAAAATTCTGATATTTATATTTTAGATGAATCTTTAAACGCAGTGGATATAGAAAGGGAAAGGATTATTTTAAAAAATATTTTTAAATATTTAAAAGGCAAAACTATTATTGTTATAAGTCATCGATTTGATAACAGTGATTTATTTGATAAAAAAATAAAAGTAGAAAAAGGAGTTTATGAATGCTATGACAATTGATATATTAAATCACAATGAATTGAATGAAAGTAAATTAACTCGTAAGATTATTTTTTATACATCATTTGTTTCTATTATTATAATTATAAGTGTTATTATTTTGTTTACGGTAAGAAAGAAAATATATTATCAAAATTATTTGTTATTCTTAAAAGATAAAATAGTTACAAATATTGTTTTAAAGGATTTAAATATTTTAACAGATAATAGTGTTTTAATTATAAATAAAAAAGAATATAAATATAAAATTATTGAAATAGAACTATTTAATAATGAAAATCCATATTATCAAGTGAAAATAAATATTGAAGGTGATTTTGAAAAGAATAAAATGATAAGCTATAAGATACTTTTAAGAGAAGATAATCTATTTAATTATCTTACGTATTTGATAGGAGGTTAAATGAAGAAAATAAATAATAATGAATTAAAAAAAATAAATGGAGGAGGGGTAGGTGTTGTTATTGTAGTATCTGCATTAATTAGTTTTGTTGCTGGTGTGATATCAGGAATAGCAAACCCAGATCCTTGTAAAGAATAAATATGAAGAAGAATTTTAATACTAAAGAAATAGTAGGAGGAAAAGATATAAGTGGACCAATAATTAATGGTATTGTTAACTTGTTTAAAACTATTTATGAAATAGGAAGAGGATTAGGAGGAGGAGTAAGAAGAATTGAATCAGGTAACGTATGTCCACTATAAAAAGAATAGTTAATAATCAAATGATTATTAATACAACAAAATTAGTTATAACAATAATTAGTCTACCGATTATTACATATTTAATAAGATTATATCTAATGTTTTTGTACAAATTTGGTATTTATTTAGGTATTTTTTTAAGGAATCTATATAAATTTGTTTTTTAATTGAAAAAAAGTTATTTTATGTGTTGTAAAATAAAAGATATTTTGTTATAATTGACTTGATTTTAATGCGAAGGGAGGGGAAAAACGAATGACGCATGTTACTGTTAAGAATGGAAATCTTGATGGAGCTTTAAGAAAATTTAAGCAAAAAGTTGCAAGAGATGGCATCCCTTCAGAAATCAAAAAAAGAGAAGCTTATGATAAACCAGGAATTAGACGTAGAGAAGCTAAAAAAGCTGGAATCAAGAATTCTCGTAAACGTGAGAAAAATAATAGAGACTAATAATTAGTCTCTTTTCTTTTTATCTTTATTAGTTTATAATGAAAATTAAGAAGGTGAGATTATGTATGATAAAATAAAAAGCGATATTGTATCCGCTATGAAAGAAAAAGATACTATAAAATTACAAACACTACGTGGAGTTAAAGGAGAAATTGATCTTGCTCATATTGATAAAAAAGTAGATATTAATGATGATCTTGTAACTGATGTTTTATCTCATCAAATTAAGACAAGAAAAGAATCAATAGTTGAATTTGAAAAAGGTAATAGAGAAGATTTAATTGAAAAGACAAATAAAGAAATTGAGTTGCTTCAAAGTTATCTACCAGAACAATTAAGTGAAGAAGAACTTGTTAAATTAATTGATGAAGTTATTGCAAAAGTAAATCCAACTTCACCAAAAGAAATGGGTTTAGTTATGAAAAAAGTAACACCACTTGTAAAAGGTAAAGCAGATATGAAAGTTGTATCTACAATGATTAAGGATAAATTAAGTAATTTATAATGGAAGATTTGTATATATACGAAAAAGAATTAATCGATAAAGGTGTAAAATTAATTGGTGGTATTGATGAAGTTGGAAGAGGGCCTCTTGTTGGACCGGTAGTTGCTTCATGTGTTATTTTGCCATTAAATTATAAATTAGAAGGTCTAACAGATTCTAAAAAGTTATCCGAGAAAAAACGAGAAAAGTTTTATGATATTCTTATGAAAGATGCAATATCTATTGGAATAGGAATAATTGATGAAAAGAAAATAGATGAAGTTAATATTTATGAAGCAACAAAACTTGCAATGAAAGAATCTTTTAATAATATGGAAATAAAGCCTGAGCATGTATTAATAGATGCTATGCCATTAGAACTACCTGTTCCAACAACATCAATTATCAAAGGAGATGCTAAAAGCTTATCAATCGCTGCAGCAAGTGTAATCGCCAAAGTAACCAGAGATTGTATGATGGATGAATTAGATAAAAAGTATCCATATTATAACTTCAAGAAAAATAAGGGATATCCTACGAAAGAACATGTTGAGGCAATTAATAAATATGGTATTATTAAAGAACATCGTAAAACCTATGGACCAGTAAAAGATTATATTGAAAAAGAAAAGATGCTAAACAATTAGTTAGCATCCTTTTTATTTATGATAATTATCGCTTTTTAATCTTTTATTTTCTTGAATTAATTGCTCATTTTGTTTTTTTACTTCATCAAAATGTCTAGCTAGAGTATAGAATGACATTTCATATTTATTAACAATAGAACGTAGAGTTTCAAATAATTCATCATCAATTCCGGTGATAGACATACTTTCAATATCAACTTTTTCAAATTCATCTTTATTTGATGGATCAAGCATTCTTCTAAAATCATATCCTTCGGGGAAAATTGTTTTTTGAGTTTTATAGAATTCATTCTCAAAAGATTTTCTTAAAGGAGATTTTTTTATTTCAGGAATTCTTTCTAAGATACTATAAATGTCTTTAGCACCATTTTTTATTAAAGAGAGAACCGTTGGATTATTTAATTCTTCTTCAAGCATAATGCAATCTCTTGATTTACGTCTATTATAGAAGAAAACCATTTCTCCATCCATATAACTATCAAATAACACTTCGTTCACCATGATATAACCTCTGTTATTTCCATTTATTGCAAGTGTTATAACATAATGTTTATTATCAATTTTAATTAATCCAAGATATTTGCCATCACCATTTTCTAAGTCAAGACGATCTGTTACCGCATATAAATTATTTGGTTTTGATGATTCACTTATTCCAAATCTGATAATTTTATCCATATAATACCTCTTCACATCAATTATAACATATGTTTTTTTATTTATATATTTCTTGTTATTGAAGTTTTGTAAACAATGTAAAACCTCTAGGTTTACTAGAGGTTTAAATATTCAATAAATTTGTTGCTATTTGGAAATATACAATCAAGCCTAAAGCATCAACGATTGTTGTGATGAAAGGACTAGCCATAACAGTAGGGTCAAATCCTAATTTTTTTGTTAATATAGGAAGCGTGCATCCGATAAATTTAGCAACAATAACAATTGAAAATATTGTTAAACATATTACAGCAGATACTTTTAAAGTAACCGCATTATTGTGAAGTAGCATATTATCTATCAACATTAGTTTAGCAAAATTTGCTAAAGCAAGTGTCGCACCAACCATTATTGATACACGCAACTCTTTCCAAATGACTTTTCCCATATCATGAAAATCAACTTGGTTAAGTGATAGACTACGAATAATCGTTACACTAGCTTGGCTACCAGCATTACCACCAGTATCCATTAACATCGGAATATAAGCAGTTAAAACAGGAAGTATTGCTAGAGATTTTTCAAAATTACTAATGATTTGTCCTGTGAAAGTTGCCGAAATCATCAAAAGTAATAGCCAAGGAATTCTTGCTTTCCATGTTTGCCATGGACTTATTTCTAAATAAGGCTTGTCAGAAGGAGAGATAGCAGCCATCTTTTCGATATCTTCTGTCGCTTCTTCTTCCATGATATCCATAACATCATCGATTGTAATAATACCAACAAGTCGATCTTCAGAATCAACTACAGGCATAACTGTTAAATCATATTTTTTAAATAATTTACCAACTTCTTCTTGGTCTGTCGTTGTTTTAACACATATTGTATCTTTACTAGCTACATCTTCTAAAATGTCATCATAATCAGCTAATAGAATATCTTTTAAACTGATATGTCCAACTAATTTTCTTCGATTATCAACAACATAACAAGTATTAATAGTTTCGTATTCATCTATTTCTTTACGAAGAGTGCTTATTGCTTGTTTAATTGTTAAGTTACTTTTTAATTCAGCATATTCAACTGTCATAACACTACCAGCAGAATCTTCTGGGTAGTTAAGAAGTTTGTTTATATCGTATCTTGTATCTTTATCACATTGTTTAAGAATTCTTGTTACAATATTTGCAGGCATTTCATCTAATACATCAGCAGCATCATCAGCAAACATTTCATTAATGATGAATACGGCTTCTTTATCAGTTAATTTAGAAAGTAATTCAGTTTCGATAGATAAAGGTAGTTCAGCAAATAAATCAGCTGCCATATCTTTATTCATTAATCTAATTATTTTAGCTATTTCATCAATTTCTAAATTTTTAATATTATCTGCAATATCAACAACTTGTTCATTACTTAATAGTTCTTTTAATTCACGAAATTTTTTAGAATCTATTAATTCTTTAATCTTTTCTTTCATATTTACCTCCAGATAATGATATTATTATAAATTTATTAAAATTATTCGACGGTAACCCTTCCATAATATCACTCCTTTCAGTAATCGGTATCATTATAGCAAAAAAGATAAAAAAGTTAAATATTTTTTTTAAATATTGTATAATAATATAATGTTTTGGTGGATTTATGCATGATGATATTGTTAAAGCTCAAAAAATTGTATCAGGATCATACATTAATTATACTGATAAATGTTTTCACGATGATTCATTTATTTATAAAACTTCTAATGAAAGATTAAGAAAATTAGTAAAATATTATATAGGTAGAAAAAGAATTCTTTCAGTCATATCTTCTGGTGATCAAATACTAAATACAATATTATTTGATCCTAAAGTAATTGAATGTTTTGATATAAGTTCGTTTCCTAAATATTTTTTATATTTAAAAATGGCTTCAGTAAAAGCTTTAGATAGAAAAGAATATCTTGATTTTTTCTTTAATTCCATTACAACTAGTGAAATATACGATGATTATTATGATCGAATAAGAATACATTTGGATAGTGATAATCTAACATTTTGGGATAGTTTATTTGATTATTTTGATTGGATAGATATTTATAATAGTTTACTTTTTTCTCATGAAGTATATAGTTCTAATGATGCTATTAGAAAAAATATATATTTAGATGAAGATAATTACATATTACTAAAAAATAAAATTGATAAGCCAACTATTATTACACATCAAGGTGATATTATGGATTTATCAAATGAGTTAAAAGAAGAACCAGATTTAGCATATTTTTCAAATATTATTTATTATGTTGATGTTAAAGAATATTTATCAATGCTTGAAAAAATAAATTTACAAGATGATGGAATTATACTATCATATTTATATAGTGAGATAGATGAAATGTTGTTGACTCCAAATTTTCATTTTGACAAATTTGACGATTCTAATGCGGGTGTATTAGTTTATGAAAAGAAGAGAAGAGGATTAATTATATGAAAAAGAAACTAAGAAATATTTTTATGGCTATTATGCTTACTATTATGATATATTTAACAGGATTAACAATTTATGAATATAATTATGATTATACAAAGATTGATATTCCACCATTAGCTGATGAAGCAGCACCTACAATTGATGAATCAAAAGAGCCAATAAAAGAAAATTACAATCCAACAGCATATTACATATTATTTGCAGTTGAAGGACTATCAATTACAGGTATTATCATTTATTTAGTTTTATCAAATAAGAAAAGGAACAAGAAATAAGGTCATATTTATGTTCTTTTTTTGTACATTAATTGACTAACATACTATATTGATATAAAATGAAGTTAGAAAGGAAATGTGGACATGAAAGATTTAAAGAAATATCTAGCTGAATTTATTGGAACATGTGTTTTAGTACTATTTGGATGTGGAACAGCTGTTGCATCTGGAAATTATGTTGCTACTGCTCTTGCATTTGGCTTATCAATCATCGTTGTTGCATATACATTTGGAAAACATTCTGGTGCTCACCTTAATCCTGCTGTATCTTTTGCAATGTTTTTAACTAAAAAGATATCTGCAAAAGAATTCGGTTTATATGTTGCATCTCAAGTTCTTGGTGCATTTGCTGGTGCAGGTTTAATGGCTGCTTTCTTAGCTGGACCTAGAAGTTATGGTGCAAATACATATTCTGATCTTGGATGGGCATCTGGATTATTTGCTGAAATTTTCTTAACTTGTATATTTGTTTATGTAATATTAGTTGTAACTAATGATGAAAAGAAAAGTAATACTGCACCAATTTATATTGGAATTGCATTAATTTTTGTTCATTTATTAGGTATGGGTATTACAGGAACTTCAGTAAACCCAGCAAGAAGTTTAGCCCCTGCAGTTTTACAAGGAATTGATGCATTAAAAGAAGTATGGTTATTTATTATTGCTCCAATGATTGGTTCTGCATTAGCTGTATTTACTTATAAGTTTTTTGAGAAAAACTAAATTAAAAGAATGAATTTTATTCATTCTTTTATTTTGTTTATGATATAATATTTTCAGAGGTAATTATGAAGAAAATATTATTATTAATTGTGAGTTTGTTGTTATTAGTTGGTTGTGGAAAAGAAGAAACTACAAAAGAATTAGTATGTGTAATTAATAATAAAGATCAAACAGTTACAACTCAACAAGTTATTGCAACATTTAATGAAGAAAAATTAGAAAATCTTGAGATGACTGTTTCAACAAAAATTCCAGATGAAAATATGGCTAGTTTATATACTAAATCATTACAAGAATCTGCTGAAAAGAGTTATGAAGGTACTGATAGTGTATCAGTTAATACTAAAGTAGAAGGGGAAATTGTAAGTTTAATAACTAATATTAATTATAAAACTTTTTCAGAAAATGATGAAAAAGTAATATCAATAGCAAAAGAATCAACTTTTGATGATTTAAAAACTCGTTTTGAAAAAATGGGTTATGTATGCGAATAAACTTGTAGAAATACAAGTTTTATATTTATTTTTAATAAATTTTATGTATAATAATTAACTGGAGAAACACTATGGAAAATGATATAAAAATAATAAATAATGATTATTCACAACAAATTGTTTTAACACAAGATGGAATTAGTAAAATTATTTATCAACTATCTAATGTTGATGCAAATTATTACTGTAATTTTAAAAGAGATGGTAATTATATCATCATTTTTACAACAAGAGTAGTAGATGATGAAGATCCTATTTATATGACAAAATTTAATAAAATTGTATCGGTCTATGATTTAAGTATAAATGAAACATTAGAATTAACCGAAGACACGTTATATCGAATTCATGATATGTATTTAACTAAAAATTATTTTTCAATTGAAGTTGTTTTATCTATGCTTACAGGTCATTATTTTACATCAGATAAACCACAAGTTGCCTATTTTAGAAATTACATAACTAGTTTTAATGAGAATATTACGGATGACGAAATAAAGAATTATATAATTAGTTGCTATCCTGAATTAGCAAATTTTAAAAATATTAGATCATTACTGCTAAATAGAAGGAAAATTAACGATGCACTTCATCAAGATAGATTAAGCTTTAGACCTATAAAACAAGATATAAAAACATATAGTAGGTTTTATGAAGAAAAGGATAAACAGTTTAGAAAAAGATATATGAGTTATTAAATTATGATATAATAACATTAGGAGGAATTATGTATCTAAATGGAAAAGTTTTAGTTGGTAAAAGTGAAGATAAAGAATTGTGTATTTTACCACAAATGGCCAATCGCCATGGATTAATTACGGGTGCATCTGGTACTGGAAAAACCACAACTGTAAAAGTATTAGCAGAAAGTTTTAGTGCTGCAGGAGTTCCTGTATTTGTTGCAGATGTTAAAGGAGATTTAGGAGGATGTGCTGTTAAAGGTGAATCCAATGAAAAGATAGGAAGTAGAATAGAATCTCTTAAATTAGATGAATTTGAATTTAAACCATTCCCAGTTCATTTTTGGGATATTTATCAAAAGAATGGTCATCCAATTCGTACATCTATAAAAAATGTTGGACCACAAATTTTATCAATGATGTTAGGTTTATCAGAAACGCAAGAAGGAGTACTTTCAATTATATTCCGTGTTGCTGAAGACGAAAATTACGATTTAGTTGATTTAAAAGATTTAAGATTACTATTACAACATGTTGGTGATAATAGAAGTGATTATGTTACTAAATATGGAAATGTAACAACTCAATCAGTTGGTGTAATTCAAAGAAGTTTATTAACACTTGAAGATCAAGGAGCTGATTTATTCTTTGGTGAACCAGAACTTGAAATCCAAGATTTTATGAAACAAGATATGAATGGTATGGGATATATTAATATTTTACATGCTGTAGAACTATTTAAGAATCCTGATTTATATGCATCATTCTTATTATGGTTATTAACTGATTTGTTTAATAACATGCCAGAAGTTGGTGATCTTGATAAACCAAAGATTGTTTTCTTCTTTGATGAAGCACATTTATTATTCAATAATATGCCAAGTTATCGACTAAAACAAATTACTCAAGTAGTTAAGTTAATTAGATCACGTGGAATTGGTTTATATTTTATTTCTCAAGCTCCAACTGATATTCCTGATGATGTAATTGCTCAGTTAGGTAATCGTGTTCAACATGCTCTACGTGCTTATACACCAGCAGAACAAAAAACGGTTAAAGCAGCAGCTTCAGCTTTCCGTGTTAATCCTAAAATTGATACAGAAAAAGCTATTCTTGAACTTGGAACAGGGGAAGCATTAGTTAGTTTCCAAAATGAAAAAGGTGAACCAGAAGTAGTTGAAAGAGGATTTATTCTTCCGCCACAAAGTTATATGGGAACAATTGATGACTTTACAAGAAATCGTATGATTAACCAAGATGATGCTTTGATTCAAAAATATGGAGAATCTATTGATAAAGAATCTGCATATGAGGTTCTATCTAGTAAAATGGAAGAAGAACGTAGATTAGAAGAAGAAGAAAAAGCTAGAATTGAAGAAGAAAAACAAAGAATTTTAGAAGAAAAAGAAGAAGAAAAAAGAAGAAAACAGGAAGAAAAAGAAGCTAAAGAAGCTGAAAGACTTGCTGAAAAAGCAAGAAAAGAAGAAGAAAGAAGAAAGAAAGAAGAAGAGCGTGAAAAGAAAAATAATCCTGTAAATAAAATTGGTAGAAAAGTTATTAACAGTGCTGAAAATAAAGTTATTAATAAAGGATTGAACGCCATATTAAAAAGAATATTTAAGTAATAAGAAAGTCAAAGTTATCTTTGACTTTTCTTTTTTTGTAAATTGTGTTATAATATGTAACTTGTGTTGGGGGTTCTATGAATTTAGAAATTCTAAAAGATGCGTATCGTTATTATTGTTTTGAAAATAAAACAAGAAAAAAATTGATAGAAGCTATATTAAAAAATGATCATAATAGTATTATTGATTATCAAAGAAAATATACTAAG
>Ga0247611_10007189_pt1 | contig 14052 bp, 12 predicted proteins | sample 177DNAGHGhighgp2_FD_192422 | JGI IMG/M metagenome (GOLD analysis project Ga0247611, IMG submission 192422) | Sheep rumen microbial communities from Palmerston North, Manawatu-Wanganui, New Zealand - 1770 DNA GHGhigh gp2 | ecosystem: Host-associated > Mammals > Digestive system > Stomach > Rumen...
TCCCGACGGTGTTTATAAAAGAATAAAAGGCGGAGGCAACTGGGTCGTCAACAAGATGCCTGAGTCATGGAACATCAGATACAAAGACCTTTCTTTCAAAATAAAACCTATGGGATTCAAACATACAGGTATATTTCCGGAGCAGGCTTCCAATTGGGATTTTGTCTCAAATGTTATACGTGAACGCAAAAACAAATCGGGTATCACACCGTCAGTCCTGAATATGTTTGCTTATACCGGGGCTGCCACGGTTGCGTGCTCAAAAGCCGGAGCAACTGTCGTTCATGTCGATGCCTCAAAGGGAATGGTGTCTGCCGCTAAAGAAAACATGGAACTGTCAGGACTAGGCGATTCACCTTGCAGATATATAGTTGATGACTGTAAAAAATTTATCGAAAGGGAAATCAGAAGAGGAAACAGGTATGACGGAATCATAATGGATCCTCCGTCATACGGAAGAGGGCCAAACGGTGAACTGTGGACGCTCGAAAATTCTGTGGAAGAGCTCATCAGACTCTCATGCAGCGTTCTTTCGGATGAACCCGTATTTTTCCTTATTAACTCATATACAAAAGGTCTTTCTCCAATGACGCTGCAGTATATCCTGCATTGTTCACTGCCTGATTCACTAAAATCAAAAGTCAGATTTGACACGGGTGAAACGTGTATACCTGTTAAAAAATCAGGACTTTTTCTCCCAAGCGGAGCATCAGTGAGGGCTACATTTTAATTCACATTGACGGGGAATATTATGTCAATTGTTATAAAAGCTGAAAATCTTAACTTTTCATATCCGGAAACCGAAAGCACACCAAAAGTTGATGCCTTAAAAAATATCTCTTTTGAAATAGAAGAAGGCACTTTTACGGCTATTCTCGGGCATAATGGAAGCGGTAAATCAACTCTGGCAAAAATATTGTGTATGATACTTGAGTCTCAGACCGGTTCTCTGACAATCATGGGGAAGGATGTGAATTCTGAGAATATCACAGACGAAGAAATCATGGATATAAGAAAAGAAGTCGGTATGGTATTTCAGAATCCAGATAACCAGATAGTCGCGACGATCGTTGAAGAGGATGTTGCATTCGGCTGTGAAAATCTTGGAATACCATCTGTTGAAATACGCGAAAGAGTAGATAATGCTCTTAAAGAAGTCGGAATGTACGAATACCGAGAACATCCCGTGGCAAAATTATCCGGTGGTCAGAAACAGCGAGTTGCGATAGCAGGAGTAATCGCAATGAGGAGAAAATGTATCATATTTGATGAATCAACTGCCATGCTTGACCCTATAGGACGAAAAGATGTGCTCAATATAATCAAAAAGCTGAATCGAGAGCACAATATAACAGTAATTCTCATCACACATTATATGAACGAAGCATCGATGGCTGATAAGATTCTGGTTATGAATGAAGGCCGGATTGTCGCTTCGGATACTCCTGAGAAAATATTCGGCGATCCGCAGAAGATGTGGGATATAGGACTTGATGTGCCTCAGACAACAGAGTTTTTATATAAGCTCAACCATTACGGATATTCTTTTCCTATAACAGTATTCGATCCTGAAGCCGTTGCCGAAATAGTTTCAAAAGAGTTTTCATCTGTGGAGTAGTACTGAGATGGCATCTATCGAACTGAAAAATGTAAGTTACACATATAATAAATCCTTACCTTCAAAAATCACCGCAGTAGATGATGTATCACTGAAAATAGACAGCGGTATTACAGGCCTGATAGGTCACACAGGCAGCGGTAAGTCGACACTGGTTCAGATGCTGAACGGGCTGATCAAACCTGATCAGGGCGAAATTCTCCTGAACGGCAATAATATCTGGGCAGATCCAAAAAAGATTAGGGACATAAGGTTCAAAGTAGGGCTTGTCATGCAGTATCCTGAATACCAGCTGTTTGCCGATACTGTTGAAGATGATATTGCATTCGGACCGAAAAACATGGGAATAGAAGGCGAAAAACTGAATGAAACGGTGGAGTCTGCAGCATTTTTCGCGGGGATAAGCAAGGACATTCTCAAAAAGTCTCCTTTCGAGTTGTCAGGCGGTCAGAAAAGAAGGGTAGCTTTGGCAGGCATAATAGCCATGTCTCCGGAAATACTTGTTCTTGATGAACCTGCTGCGGGACTTGACCCAGCAGGAAGACGTGATATTCTTGGCGGAATAAAGGTGTTTTCAAAAATCAAGAATACTACCGTTATAATAGTCAGTCACAGTATGGAAGACATGGCCATGTATTGTGATGATATTATAGTGATGGCAAAATCCAAAGTAATAGCCTATGGGACATGTTCTGAAGTTTTTTCTCAGCATGAGCTATTGACTTCCACCGGACTCGATGTTCCGCAGATCACACGCATTGCTGCAGCACTGAAAAAAAATGGAATCGATATCGGTGATGATATCTATACGGTTGACTATGCCGTCGACAAGCTTATAGAAAAATACAAAAAATAATTTTCCGCACAGAAAGGCGGACTTTTAATGGGATCAGATGTAATTTTTGGCCAGTATATAAAAGGCGATTCTGTTATTCATCAGCTTGATGCAAGAATGAAAATAATCATCGCCATTCTATATATTGTAATAATATTCTTGGCACATAGCGTCAGCGCTTTTATATTGCTTATAGTTGCAACAGCTGTTTTTATAATCATGACTAAGATTCCGTTGAGACTTCTTTTAAAAGCCATGAAACCGCTGATGATTATCATCATAGTGACGGCAATTATAAACATGTTCTGGTTTACCGGAAAAACACTTCTCGTAAAGTTCTGGATAATAAACATATATTTGGAGGGCATAATAAACTCTCTGCTCATTATTACAAGAATAATCCTGCTGATAATGGCTACCTCCGTATTCCTGACATACACTACAACCCCTTTAAAACTTACAGATGCAATTGAATATCTTCTTGGACCTCTGAAGGTATTGCATGTTCCTGTACATGAGTTTTCCATGATGATGACCATTGCTTTGAGATTTATTCCTACACTTATTGATGAGACACATAAAATCATAAATGCTCAAACAGCAAGGGGAGCCAATTTTACAAGCGGCGGGCTGATTTCAAGAGCAAAATCATTAATTCCCATTCTGATCCCCCTCTTCATATCTGCTTTCAGGCGTGCGGATGAACTTGCAACCGCGATGGAATGCAGATGCTATACCGGAGGAGACGGAAGAACTAAACTTAATGTGCCGAAAACATCATGTGCAGACTGGATTTTCCTTCTGGTAATTATAGTGCTGGGAGTTGCCGTAGTTTTGCTGAACACTTTTATTCCGATTTATTCGATGTGATATTAGATGAAACTGATTTTGAATATTTCATATGACGGTTCCCGCTATTACGGGTATCAGGCACAAAAAGATAAGCCTACAATACAGGAAACCCTGACAAAGGCCTTTGAAAGCTGTCTCGGATTTCAATGCAATGTTACCGGTTCAAGCAGGACAGATGCCGGCGTACATGCCATCAATTACTGCATTTCCGTTGAGCCAAGGAACAAAAAGTCAGAAGACTGGCTTACTGTTCCCGTAGGCAAAGTTCACAGGGCGTTAAGGCCGTATCTGCCGGAAGATATATCGATAATTGGTGAATCAATCGCGGATTCTGATTTTCATCCCAGATATTCTGCAGTATCAAAGACATATATGTACTTAATGTACGACTCTGTCAGTTCAAACCCATTTTACAATAAAAAAGCATGGCATTTGAAAAAAAAGATAGATGATAGAATGCTTGATGAAATGATTGCCTCATCAAAATTCCTTCTCGGAACACATGACTTCACATCTTTTTCTTCGGCAGACAGTTCCGTAACTGACCATGTGCGCACTGTTAATCAGCTAAATATAAGCAGGAACGGAGATTTTATCAATCTTTACATAAATGCAAACGGATTCTTATACAACATGGTGCGGATCATCACGGGAACACTTGTCGAATGCGCATACGGCAGAATCAAACCTGAAGACATACCGCATATTTTGGAAGACATGGACAGGAACAAGGCAGGCAGAACAGCTCCGCCTGACGGGCTGTATCTTTACAGGATAAAATATGATGTTCCGATAAACTGGACTTTAATCTGAATTAGTATTTGATTTAAAGGAGGGATAATTTTGACTGCTAAAAAGAATAATCAGCTTGCAATTGTCGGTCAGATAGTGCCTCAGGAAAATAAATACTATAAGAGAGTATCTAGAGTTTATTTGATAGTTTCCTTCGTAATGCTTGTAGTCCTGATTCTTACGGCTGTATTTTCGATAATATATTTTAACGAATATATAACATATGCGAATTTCAGATATCTCCTCCGTGATTTCAGTTCTATCGACAGTTTCTCGGAATCCAGCTATCAGAATATAGTATACAACAGCGGATCCGATTCTGATTTTAAGTATTACAAGAATGGAATTTCAATCATAAACAACGGGTCTTATATGTATTATGATTCTACCGGAAAGCTTTTGATCAATGACCAATTGTCATATACATCTCCTATATCCGTTACCTCAAATAAATATATTCTAGTCTATGACCTTGATAGTTATGATTATTCAATATATAATCAGCTTGCATCGGTTCTTAACGGAAAAACAGAAGGAAAAATCATAGCAGCTGATATCTCCGATGAAGGTTCATATGTTATAGTTTCAAAATCAAGAAAGACCAGATACGTAGCAGAGCTTTTTAATTCGTCATTTAAAAAGATTTTAACCGTTAACAAGGACAATTACGTCCTTGATGTGTGCGTATCATCTGACGGAAAATATATAGGAATCGCATCAGCAGTTTATTCCGGAAATGATTTCTATACGGAACTTGATATCTGTGAAAAAGGGAAGAATGAATCAGTTGCAAAAGTTAAGATAGACAATTCCATACCTTTAAAAATAAAAAAGAATGAAAACGGGTTTATGGTATTATGTGACAACTGCATGTATATGATTGATTACGGCGGAAATATAATATCAAGGAGAGAGTTCAGAGGATATGAAATAAAACTGGCAGATTTTTCGGAAAAATACTGTCTGATTGTTTCAAGTAATGACACACTGGGATATAATAACCTTGTGACGGTGATAGACTCTATCAATGGTCAAACGATTTCCGAAATCAGTTATAACGGCAGGATAACTGAGGTGAAAGCTTCAGTAATAGATGCTCATTTCGGATATCTTTTAACCAGGGACAGCGTTATTACAATTAACAGTGACAACTCACTTAATCCTACTAAACTTGAGACCCATATCAGTTCGATTGTCGCCGTAAAAGAAGGAGTCGTTCTGTGTGGGGAGAATTCCACTTTGCTTATTTCAGATTGAATGTAAACAGGATTCAGTTCGAAAGAGGAGGGCCATAAATTGAATTTTGCCATAGATATAGTCATCATTATAGTTTTTTTAATGATAGTATTCCTTGCAGCAAGAAGAGGCTTCATAAAAACAATCATGGGACTGGTTTCAACAGTCGTCTCATTATTTCTGGCCTATGCTTACACACCTGTTCTGGCAAACTATCTTAAAGATACATACATAATCAATAAGATTGCAGACGGAATCAGCAATACACTTCAGGGATTTTCGCTTGACAGTGTAACTGGTCTTTTCAACCTTGAGAAGGTTGCTGCAGATGAACCCAAATCCCTCGTTGATATGTTAAACAGATATGGCACTTCCATAAACTCGTTTGCAGAAAAAGTCAGGGGAGCAACCGGTGTGGGTGAAGGATTTGTCGACAAAGTATCAGAAGATGTTGCAAATCCTATAGCGTCTCAGCTTTCTATTGTGATATCATTTATCCTGATTTTTATTGCCGCACTCATTATTCTCAAACTGATTACACTGATACTTGATGCCATATTCAAACTGCCGGTTCTCAGTTTCGCAAACAGACTGTTCGGTGTGATTTTTGGAATAGCTGAGGGTGTTCTCGTTGCATATGTGATTGCTATAGTGTTTTCATCATTGCTAAAAAATCTCGGAGTAATAGCTCCTCAGGTATTTGGCGGATTCAAAGTCGAAGACACATATGTATGTAAATTCTTATTAGAACATAATATTTTCGATTTTTTCACTGATTTATTTAAATAACAGGTAAGGTACAATAAACATGGTAATGTGTTCCAGATGCAAAAAAAATGTCGCTGTGGTCTTTATTAAAAATATAAACAATAATGTCGAAAAGACTGAAGGACTGTGCATAAACTGTGCCAGAAAACTGGGCATCAAACCAATAGACGAACTTATAGCACAGACTGGCCTTGACGATGAAACCATCGAAAGACTGAATAATGATATGCAGTCATTGATCGAAAGCGGGGAAGTGAATCTCGATGATGCAAACTCAACCGCTCCGCTGCTCAATTTCTCTAAATTATTTGGCGACAACAATATTGGACAGGAATCAGTAAAGCAGCAGAAAAACAAAGAAAAAACCACTGCTGAAAACAAAGAATATAAATTTCTCAGCACATACTCTACCAATCTGACAGAGAGAGCAAGAGAGGGAAAACTTGACAGGATTGTCGGAAGAGAAAAGGAACTCGAAAGAGTGATTCAGATCTTGTGCAGAAGGCAAAAAAACAACCCCTGTCTCATCGGAGAACCAGGAGTTGGCAAAACCGCAATTGCTGAAGCCCTCGCTGAAAAAATTGCCGATAATTCTGTTCCGTATAAACTCAAAGATAAAGATGTCTGCCTTCTTGATCTTACTGCACTTGTTGCCGGAACTCAGTTCAGGGGTCAGTTTGAATCAAGGGTGCTTGGTCTCCTGAATGATGTCAAATCAAAAGGCAACGTCATTTTGGTAATAGACGAAGTACACAATATTGTCGGAGTGGGAGACGCTGAAGGCAGCATGAATGCCGCAAATATACTGAAACCTGCGCTTTCAAGAGGAGAGATTCAGGTTATCGGTGCCACTACTTTAACTGAGTACAGAAAATACATTGAAAAGGATTCGGCTCTTGAACGAAGATTTCAGCCTGTTACCGTTAACGAGCCTTCACTTGCGGATACGGTAGATATTCTGAAAGGAATAAAAAAGTATTACGAGGATTATCATGGAGTAAAAATAGGGGATAATCTGCTTTCATCTGCCGCTGCCTTATCAGAGAGATATATAACTGACAGGTATCTGCCGGATAAGGCGATAGACCTGATTGATGAAGCGGCAGCAAATATTTCGATGCATTCACCGGAAATCAATGAAAGACATTCAATAGTTGACAGAAAAGTTGTTATTCAAAAAGCCATGAATGAACTTGAGGCATCGATAAACAACGGCGATTCAAACGCTTCTCAGGATGTCATAGATGAGAGATATAAGAGTCTGGCGGATCTTAAGGCGGAAAATCTCAGACTTGATGAAAGACTCGGAGAACTTGATCAACTTTGCGGAAACATTTACATGAAGGAAAATGATCTTGCAAAAGTAATTGAGATATGGACAGGTATACCTGCATCGTCGATCGAAATCAGCGATTACGAACGTCTTGACAACCTGGAAAAAAGACTAAAAGAAAGAATAATCGGACAGGACGAAGCTGTACATGCAGTGAGCAAAGCTGTAAGACGTTCCAGAACAGGCATTTCATATAAAATCAAACCTGTCTCGTTCATTTTTGCTGGTCCAACAGGAGTTGGAAAGACAGAGCTTGTTAAAGTACTTGCTAACGATCTGTTTTCTTCTCCGGAAACACTTATAAGACTCGATATGAGTGAGTACATGGATAAGTTTTCCGTATCTAGAATAGTCGGTTCACCTCCTGGATATGTGGGATATGATGATGCAGGACAGCTTACTGAAAAAATTCGTAGAAGACCGTACTCGGTTATTCTGTTCGATGAGATAGAAAAAGCTCATCCCGATGTTCTGAATATTCTTCTCCAGATTCTTGATGACGGGATAATTACCGATTCTCACGGCAAACAGGTGGATTTTTCCAATACAATAATCGTAATGACAACAAATGCCGGAAGCACTTATGCACAGAACAAGCCTGGGTTTACTTCATCACCTAAAGCGATGTATGAAGATAAGACAAAACGTGCTCTGGAGGAATTTTTGCGCCCTGAATTCATAAACAGAGTGGATGAGATAATTACATTCAATGCTCTGTCCCATGATAATTTCAGAGAAATCGCTAAAATCATGCTCGGTGATCTTTCTGGTGTCCTTAAGAAAAAAGGCATAGATGTCACATTCACCGATTCTTGTGTTGAACATATCGCTGTAAGCTCATATTCCGAAAAATACGGTGCAAGAAATATGCGCAGGTTTATACAAAACGAGATAGAAGACAAAATTGCCGGCAAGATAGTTGAAACTAGAGGAAATCTCTCTTCACTCACGGTCGATTTTGACGGTAATGATATAGTTTTGAAATAAAATAACAAAAGGAAGGCTGCAGTCTTCCTTTTGTGACGATTTAGGGAAAGGAGGAAGCACAGATGAAATATCAGAATTCCTGGCACCTGCTGTCAAGTTCGGACACAATCGAAAAACTTTCGTCAGATATGTATAAAGGCCTTACTGAGCAGGAAGTTGTCAAAAGAAGAAACAGTTCAGGAATTAACGATGTTTGGCAGGTAAGCCATACTTCGTTCGTCAAAAAAATATTAGAATCCGTTTTTGATTTATCGACGCTTCTTGCTGCCCTCATAGTTGTAATATCAGCACTTCTCCTCCCGGATAAAATGACAGCAGTTGTTATGGGTATAATAGTAATAATATGCGTTGTTACCAAAACAATTATCAGCTTTCTGTCACAAAAAATGATAGAGCGTTCTTTCGAATGCAAAATACCACAGGCTACTGTTATAAGAGAGGGGAAAATCAGAATATTGCCTGCATCCGAACTTGTTGTCGGTGATGTGGTTTTCCTGGAAAAAGGAGATACTGTTCCCGCTGACGGAAGGGTAATATCAGGTTATGATTCCATTGTTTCGGAAAGAGGGATAACATCCAACAAGACAGATGTACATAAGTTCGACACTATAATCAAGAGCGATGACAAAGCTTCCGAGATTCCTTGCGAATTCAGATCAAACATAGTCTATGCGGGATCTGCCGTAAAATCAGGAGCTGTCAGGATGATAGTAACATCCATAGGCTCCGATACACTTATCTCAAGCAATAAAGGAAAGATTCTCATTTCCGAACAGAACGCTGAAATACCGCTGATGGAGAAAACAAAGCGATCAGCCAGAAACATGAGTATGATAATTCTTGCATGTTCCATGGTGCTTCTTGTTTTATCTCTTGTCCTTCATACAAATGTGAATTCCAGGATCTTTCTCATAATCAGCTCTCTGCTTTGCGCTGTTGCATCAATGAGTGATTTCACTTTAATATCCGGATATCTTTCAATTTCATCAAAAATGGTCCTGAATGATAAAAAAACCGCAGAAAACCATATATCTTTCAGAAAATTATCTGAGTTTGAGAAATTATCGAAGATAGAAACACTCATCGTTTTCGGAACAAGTTATTTTAAATCAGGCAATGTTGAAATACTTGCTCACAGATCTTCATCCGGATTTTATAATATTCATAATGACAACGCTGACAAAAAAGAAAATGTTGAAGAATTGATAAGGCTTTGTGTGTATGCAATCGCGAGGGGAATTTATGACCTGAGTGACAACGGGAAAAACACCAGGACGCCCACTATGATGTCCGAACTCATATCCAGGATAGTTGATGCCCATAACAGACAAAACCCAACTGAAAAACTCGTTTTTCAGGGGGCTGTTATTGACCACAGAGATGCCGGCATAGCTTATTCCGGAGGCATATACACTTCTATAGTCTACCATGATCACCAGACATATGCAGTTTCATGCGGTGACATAGATAAGATCATGGGTTGCTGCTCGTTCTATATGTCGGGCAATGATGTTTCTGCAATCGATCAAGACTTCAGTGAAAAAATAATCAGTGAATGCAGAGAACTTGTAAGCCTGGGAGCTAAAGTAATTGCTGTTTCCAAAAAAGATACTCAGTATTCTAAGCTCGACAGACCCGCACTGATAACTCAGAATATGGTATTTATGGGATATCTTGCTGTAGTTCAGGAAAAAGAAAACAGCAGCACATATCACGGAGAAGACTATCTCTCGGGTGTATCAAAAATGGCAGATACGAAAATTGTTCTGTCAAATGACCCGTTGTTCGATCTTATATATTCAAAGAGAGTGGGAATACTTAATGATTCATCTAAAATTATTAAGATCAGAGAGTATAAAGATATTGATTGGAATGACATAAAAAAAGATGGTGCTCTTGTTGATTATTCGGAATTCGATTCGGGAAATCTGTCAGGTGTTTTTGCAAACTTTATCAAATTGACAAAAGAAAAATCATCTTATGAAGAAGACCTTAATGAAATAATTCCCACGATTACCGTCATAGGATCGGACATGGAAGAATCAGGCGCGATGAACAGGGCGGATACGTCCATCGTCATAAACAATAAGGGGTATAAGCATCAGCCTGAGAGGATTTTGAATTCAGCATCTGTTCTTGTGAAAACCAATAACAAAAACAACAGGAACGGATTCGGAGGAATGGCGGGTGTTCTTAAGGCAATAGAAGTTTCAAGGCACATTGTAACTTGTTCAAGAGCTTCAAGAAATTACCTTTATTCCTCACATGTGATGAAGTTTATCCTTCTCATGTATTCCGTATTGTCAGGCGCGATAGTAATAAACCCTTTGTTCTTCGCTGTTTGGAGTTTGATAATAGATCTGGTGGCTGTTGTTTCTATATCATTGTCATCGTCATCTCACTCAAAGAACAAAGAATTCATAGAATACGGAGACATAAAGGCTAAAGTATATGCAGTTGTTTCTGGTGTTATCTCAGGAATACTGGTCCTCCTGATGGATCCGCTTTATACTGTGCTTGATAATAAAGAGATCCTTGATCAAGGGGAAATTACTTCTGTAATGTGTGCAGCGGTCCTTTTGCTGCTGTTCATTATCGCTATCAGATATGTGTCTTCTGATTTTCGCTCGGTTATAAGATATACTAACCTTGCACAGATTACGTTCTTGATAATATCTGTATCTGGAACTTTGCTTGTCCTTTTAAGTGATCTCGGCTACTGGATGACCGGCGGAGTAAAGCCTGATATTAAGATGCTTATTTTGCTGACTGTTCCAGTGATAGGATGGATCCTTTTGACATTACTCAGAATAGCACTTGATAGGATCAGTATTGTGAAAAAGAAAAGAAACGAATTATAAGAAATTCACAATACACAACAAAAAAGAAATCTATTCATAAGCAATATATTCATTGCATTTTTAACCATGTTAGTATATAATAAGAAGGTATGAAAAAAATTCAATCTTAGGATTAGAGGATAATAAATGACAGATGTAAATGATTGCACTCATGATTGTTCAACATGTAGTGCCAACTGCTCTTCAAGAGAAAATAACAAACCACAGTTTCAACCTGCTAACGAGTTTTCTCATATTAAACACGTTATCGGTGTAGTATCCGGAAAGGGAGGAGTAGGAAAATCCATAGTCACATCTATGCTGGCTGTTACCATGCAAAGACGAGACTATAAGTGTGCGATTATGGACGCCGATATAACAGGACCTTCGATTCCAAAGGCTTTTGGAACGACAGGTACCATATACGCATCCGGTGACAACATGGTTCCTCTGAAAACCAAAACGGGAATCAAAATGATTTCCGTCAACCCTCTTCTCAGCTCCGATGACTCTCCTGTCGTTTGGCGTGGTCCGGTTATTGCAGGGACGGTAAGTCAGTTCTGGACAGGCGTTCTGTGGGAAGATGTTGATTATATGTTCATAGACTGCCCACCTGGAACGGGTGATGTACCGCTCACGATCTTCCAGTCCATAAAACTTGACGGAATCATAATCGTGACTACACCGCAGGATCTTGTGTCGATGATAGTCGGCAAGGCAATCAATATGGCGAATATGATGAACATTCCGATTCTTGGGTTTGTTGAAAATATGTCATATATAAAATGTCCAGATTGTGGAAAAGAAATTGAGATTTTCGGAAAATCAAAAGCTGACCAGATAGTCTCCGAGTACGGTATCAAACTTTTGGGAAGAATACCGGTTGATCCTAAGCTCTCAGCTCTTGTTGATAACGGAATAATAGAACTCATGGAAAATGATTATGTCGACAATGCGGCAGATATCATAGAAAAGCTTTAATATTGTTAATTAAATGTTGGAGGATACATAAATGAAAAAAACTATGACTTCAGTACCTTTTAAAGGAACCCCTGAACAGAAAGAAAAACTCGATGCAGTTATTGCTGAATACAAAGGAAAAAAAGGCGCAACCATGCCTATCCTTCAGAAGGCACAGGATATATACGGCTATCTTCCTACAGAAGTCCAGCATTACATTGCCAATGCATTAGACGTACCTTTTTCTGAGGTTTACGGAATAGTTACATTCTACGCGCAATTCCTCCTCAATCCAAAAGGCGAGCATCCTGTTTCTGTATGTCTCGGAACAGCCTGCTATGTTAAGGGATCCGGAAAGCTCATGGAAGAGTTACAGAATATTCTCAACATCCAGCCTGGCGGAATTACAGATGATTTGATATTCAGCCTTGATGCAACAAGATGCATAGGCGCATGCGGACTTGCACCTGTTATGACGATAGGTGAAGATGTATACGGACGTCTTGAGCCCAGCATGCTTAAAGACATCATCAATAAATACAGAGCATAAATATAACTAAATTTAATTCTATTTGGTGGTATATATGAAAATAATTGACATCAAAGATCTGCTTGACGCTGAACTGCTTTGCGGTGAAGATCTTCTCGATACAGAGGTATATTCAGCTTGCTGCAGCGACATGATGAGCGATGTACTTGCATATGTTAAGGATCAGGGTGTTCTTCTTACAGGCCTTGTTAATTCTCAGGTCATCAGAACTGCAAGCATGATGGACATGGTGTGTATAGTTTTTGTGAGAAACAAAGCACCATCTGAAGAGATGATAGAATTGGCTAAAGAATGCGGAATCGTAATTATGAGATCCGAAAACAGAGCATTTGAAGCAAGTGGAAAATTATACCTTGCTGGATTAGGCAGGTGTCCTGAAGATGTCTGAAGCTGTTAATTTCCATTTTGACGTTGACGGTGAAAACTTTTCATCAGCCGGAGCCGCCTCTGCAAATGTGAAGAAAAAACTCAGACAGCTAGGATTATCACCAGAAGTCATCAGAAAAGTATCCATTGCGATGTATGAAGGCGAAATAAATATGGTCATACATGCAAATGGAGGAACCGCAGATGTGAATGTTGATGATGATTATGTCACTATCATACTTGCCGATACTGGTCCCGGAATACCAAATATAGAACTTGCCATGCAGGAAGGCTATTCAACTGCAAGAGATAATATCAGAGCGCTGGGCTTTGGTGCAGGCATGGGCCTTCCGAACATGAAAAAATATTCTGATGAAATGGATGTGCAGACTGAAATAGGAGTCGGTACTACCATTACGATGAAAGTAAAAATAGATTAATCATTATATAGTGGGAGGAACAAAAATGAATAATTACAATCATTCTGTTTCTCTTGATTTGCCAAAATGCAAAGGCTGTACAACTTGTCTCAAACGTTGTCCGACCGAAGCAATACGCATCAGGGAAGGACACGCTGTGATTAATTCCGAGAGATGTGTTGATTGTGGCGAATGTATAAAAGTATGTCCTTATAAGGCAAAAAGAGCGGTCGTTGATGATCTTTCTATCCTGAACAATTACAAATATAAAATTGCGCTTCCTGCCCCCTCATTATATGGCCAATTCGACAACATGGACAACATTGGTTATATTATCAAAGGCCTTCATGATATAGGTTTTGATGATGTTTTTGAAGTTGCGTGTGCCGCAGAGCTTGTATCAGCATATACAAGAATGTACATCAGCAGAAATGATATTAAAAAACCGGTCATAAGTTCCGCTTGCCCTGCTATAACCAGGATGATAAGTATAAAT
>Ga0247611_10007190_pt1 | contig 14049 bp, 12 predicted proteins | sample 177DNAGHGhighgp2_FD_192422 | JGI IMG/M metagenome (GOLD analysis project Ga0247611, IMG submission 192422) | Sheep rumen microbial communities from Palmerston North, Manawatu-Wanganui, New Zealand - 1770 DNA GHGhigh gp2 | ecosystem: Host-associated > Mammals > Digestive system > Stomach > Rumen...
AAAACATGATGTAGTTGAAATTTCCGGTAAACGCGCAAGAGTTCGTGAAATCAGAGAAGCAACCCAAAAGGCAGAGTTAACAAAATATGCTAGAAAAAAGGGATACGAATCTTACGAACAATATAAGCAATCATATGAATATAGAAAAACAAAATTAGAAAACGAAAAATTTCAGCAAGAATACTATTACGATAGGTCAGATGACCAAGAATTATATACAACATTAACCGACGCAGGTATTAGTCCATATGAAGCATATAAAATAGCAAGTAATGAGTCTGCTGTTGAGCAAACTAAAGGTCAATATATTGACGTCGAAACTGGAGAAATCTTAGACACCTTATCAGGTGGACCAATAACAGTAATGCCTAACGAATCATTTAACGAAGCCTTATACAATAATCTAATGAATGAACTTGAACGTTTATCACAATACGAAGGCTCAGATAAGCACGCAAAAGACACAAGAGTTAACGCACAGCAGATAAAAAATTATATCGAGCAAATGGATAGTACAAAACGTAATGAATTACTACCTGCATTGAACCAAATGTTTAACCAAGGTCAATTACTATCTCCACAAATGTATTACAGAACTGGCGGATATAATGACTTCATTTATAAACTAGGACAGGCAGTAGATTATGTAGAAACTGTTCAAGGTTATGGCGATATGGGTGACGAAAGCGCCTATTCAGTTTATGAAGATGCAGAAGATTAATTATTGGTATTCAGCATGTCAAAAGAGCGTAAACGAAAATACTATGTTGGTGACTTTGAAACAACAGTATATAAAGGTCAAACTAACACAGAAGTTTGGGCTTCTGCGCTTGTAGAATTTGGCAGTGAAGACGTTAAAATATTTCACTCAATAGAGGAGACATTCATGCATCTAAAAACACTAGGGAATGTAGTAATTTATTATCACAATCTTAAGTTTGATGGCGCTTTTTGGATGGACTATTTAATCCGAGAATTAGAGTTTAAACAAGCCTACCTAAATATTGACGAATTTATTGACTTAATGCTGAAGGAAGGAAATGGGCAATCTCCTGAGTCACTTAGAGAACATTTAATGCCAAACAAATCCTTCAATTATGTAATATCTGATATGGGTCAATGGTATTCCATGAAGATTAAAATAAACGGAAAGATTATTGAGTTTAGAGATTCTCTTAAACTTCTTCCATTTTCAGTGAGAAAAATCGGCGAGTCATTTAAGACAAAGCATAAAAAACTTGATATGGAATATGAAGGAATACGTTACGCAGGATGTGAGATAACAGACGAGGAAAAACATTACATAGCAAATGACGTATTAGTAGTTAAAGAAGCGCTAGAAATAATGTTCCAAGAAGGACATGATAAACTTACTATTGGTGCATGTTGTCTTGCTGAATATAAGCGCATTATAGGTGAGGACAGATATAACATATTATTTCCCAACTTATATGAGTTTGAACTTGATGCAAATCTTTACGATGCCACTAACGCAGATGAATACATAAGAAAATCGTACAAAGGCGGATGGTGTTATTTAGTCAAAGGAAAAGAAAATAAAGTGTTCACCAACGGAGTAACTGCAGACGTAAACAGTTTATACCCTTCCGTTATGCATAGTGAATCAGGAAGTAAGTACCCAGTTGGACCACCAAAATTTTGGAAAGGCGACTATATTCCTGATGAAGCTAGAGCAGAAAATAAATACTATTTTGTACGTATTAAAACGCGCTTTTATATAAAAAAGGATATGTTGCCATTTATTCAAATTAAGAATAGTCTTATGTATTTAGGTAATGAATGTTTAGAAACATCTGACATCAAAGGCTCTGACGGTAAATACTACCAATTCTACAGAGATAAAGACGGAAATCTTCAATCATCAGCACGAATATTAACGCTAACAGAAACAGATTATAAATTACTAAAAGAGCATTATATTCTTCGTGATTTTGAAATTTTAGATGGGTGCTATTTTACAGCACAGATTGGCATATTTGATGATTATATAAATAAATATCGCGATATAAAAATACATGCCACTGGTGCTAGAAGACAATTAGCAAAACTTTTTCTCAATAATTTATACGGAAAAATGGCAGCATCTACAGAATCATCTTTCAAAATTGCTTACATGACAGATAAAGAATCAATCTCATTTCTTAGGGCGCAGGCTAACGATAAAAAACCAGGCTATATTCCGGTAGGTTCAGCCATAACTTCGTACGCAAGAAACTTTACAATACGTACAGCACAAAAGAACTATCACGGTGTGGATAACCCTGGATTTATATACGCAGATACAGATAGTATACATTGTGACTTATCTCCTGAAGAATTAACAGATGTTCCTGTCCATCCTACGGCATTTTGTCATTGGAAAATAGAATCATCATGGGATAAAGGGATTTTTGTAAGACAGAAAACATATATAGAGCATGTTACTGCTGAGGATTTGACTCCTATAGATAAACCTTTTTACTCAATACGATGTGCAGGAATGCCTGAAAAATGTAAAGAATTGTTCAATCTTTCATTGACAACACGTGAGCCAATAAAAGGTAAAAAATATTCTGATGAAGAGTTAAAATTTATTGAAAAACCAAGAACATTATCCGACTTCAGAGTAGGTTTAGTTGTACCAGGAAAATTGTTACCAAAAAGAATAAAAGGTGGTGTATTATTAACCACAACCACCTACGAAATGAGATAGAATTTATTTATAACAAATAAAAAGGCGTGAGCATAAACTCTCGCCTTTTAATATTGGTATCATATATTACGATACAAATCAATATTCTGACACCAATTTAATGATACGATTCGCAATAATCCATTTGCCATTTTCGTTCGGGTGTGTTCCGTCTTTTGTGAAATATCTATTTGTGATTACGTTTGCACCGAATGAGCGGTACAGATTTAAGACAGGGATGTTAAATGTATTGGACGCAAAGTCTTTGATACCGTCTGCATATTCGTATAAATAGATTCCGAGTGTATTCGGGTCTACATTTGAATCAGGATAGGTTGCAGTAGTTCTCCAGTATGGCGTAACAACCAGTATTTTCAGATGCGGGTATTTTCTTGCTAAGTTTTCAATACAATATTTAACTGCATCTTCAACATTAGTTCTCTGTTTGTTTTCCGTGCTTTCGTCGTCAGCGCTGTACAGTGGTTTATTTGAACCCCAGTCATTAGTGCCGTAGAAGAAAGAAACGTATTGTACTGAAGTGAAGTCAGTTGTTTTAAGGTTCTGCAGGTGTTCATAATACTGCTCATCGTAGTTAGGTGATGTAGGGTCTACAAGTGAAGAAGCGTCCTGCAATGTGTAATCATTATTTACAACTGCTTCAATCAATCTATTTGCACTGAATGGCAAATAATCTGCACTTGCGTGGTCACAATAACCTGTACCTGCAAATCCACAGTTAATTGTGCCAATATCACTGGACATTTCTACCATAGTAGGGTAATCAGCACCACCAGCAAACATACCTGTAATACTGTCACCAAAGCAGAGTAACTTTTTATTTTTCTCATCTTTAGTATACTGGTATTTAATTGTCTGATCAGTTGGATAGGTAATAATGATACCACGCTGAAATCTATCGTTCAATATTTCACTGCCCTGATATGTTTCACCTGTCTTATATCTAATCGTCAACGGGTGTTCTGCCAGCCATGCAGTCATGGCTGTTTTGTTCAGTCCATTTATTCTAAAACCAATGCTCCCTGTTCTTCCGATTCCGATTCCAGTTAAAGTGCTATCAGCAGACAGAGCATTATATGCAATTAACGGTACATTTTCGTCACAGATAATTTCAACATCTTCAGGTAAAGTGTTGTTATCAGGTGGCAATTCATACATGTCTGATAATGCACCTGACAGAAGAACCCATTTAAACGAAGAACTATAATTACCACTTGAAATGTAATCTGCTAATACATAATCCTCTGTAACGTTTGTTGATCTACCTGTTGTTGCGTCATTCTTATAGGTATCGAATGGGTACAACCCTCCATAGGAAAGCATGATATTTTTGTATGCAACAGTTGAACCAACTCCATCCATAATATGCCCATAAAAGCCAATTCTGATTGTGTCACCTGCGACAACATCGGTTGCAATGTAGTTGAGTCCTTCACCGAACGTCTGTTCTACTGTGACACCGTTCTTTTTCATTATCATGGAAGCACAAACTATATTTCCTGAGATTAGTTCTGTTTCGCACGAAAGATAAAGTTTACCTGTGAACTCCGCCGTATAGTCAACATATGCATAATGGCTTGATGTAGTGTTTTCGAGTCTGCAAGCGATTTTAATGCCATTGTTTTCTTTTGTAATAGTGTAACTGCTAGCATAGCCACTCATTGTAAACTCTGCGTCTTCTAAATCAAACCTATTACGCGAGTGTACTGTTCCTGTTGAACCTGTTATATTTTTGAAATTGATAGGTTCCTTTTCATTGATAATGAAAACTGTTCCTGTTTTTGATGCGTTTGCAATCTGTGAATTTTCAATATATGGAACATCACTTGGCTTATTTGCAATGGCAACATTAAGGGCGTTAACTTGCGCTCTTACTGCATCACCGGCTGTTGGGTATACTGCACCGTTAGCGGCAACACGAATATCAGTAAGTTCTGCACTAGCCTGATACTCAACGCCAATAATTCTGATGATAGAACCAGCGTCATAATCTGTACTCGTTGTCGCTGCATTTCTGACAGCACTGTCCGTACTAAGACCAGTCCACGTTTCTGCATATGCCGTGCTGATTGTTAGTGCAGTATGGTCATTGTTACCATTGATAAGTGACATCAGCGGAATGTTCAGTGGTGCGGGATTAGACGGCTGAAGCGCTGGACTATCAGCGAACCACGAAATTACAACACCGTTTGCAAGCACGTCTGCACTTGCTACACGTGTAACTCTTACGTCGCCGAGGAATGACCAGTAGATGTCAAGTTCTGTATAATCAGTGTATGCATCTAAAAGCGTAATAGTCTGACCTTCATAGTGTCCACCATTCTGCTCTGTAGATTCAAACAATGTAGTAAATGTCTGAATATCAGAATAAGAATCAATGAAGTTATTCATTTGAGTCTGCATGAGAGAAATGTCATTATCCTGTTCTGAAATATCTGTACGCATGTCACTCAAACTGTTCTGAACGTCTTCGATATGGTCTGCTAACTCCGCTTCCATAGCAGCATTGTACTGCTCAATCTGTGTATTTACTTCTTCAGTAAAATCGGAATAATCTTCATGCAACTGGTCAACTACAGGCTGAAGATAAGGTTCAATAGCGGCAAGCAGACTTCCATCTTCTGCCATTGCATCCAGTTTATTGTTAATTTCTTCTTGTACGTCAAGATTGTTGAAATAGTTGTTCACGAATTCTTCGAGTTCGTTAACAAGGTTGATTACGTTAATGTCGTCTTCCATCACCTTATTCAAGTAGTCCACTACTTTGCATAACAATTCGTAATATGACAACGAATCATCGTACACAGCAGGTAAAATCTTTTGGCACCAAAATCTAAATGGCGCGCCAGTAATCTTTGAAATAACAGGCATTATTTTTTCTCCTCTCTTACCATAAAAGCATGAACAAATTTTCTAAATCATTAATAATCATCATGTCAATATTTAACACTTGTTCGCGATATTCTTTAATCATTTTAGAAAAACTATATGTTCCTACTTTACCTTTCATTGTTTCAATATAATTATCTGTACCAGTTTCTTTATTAGTACCGTCAACTGTTCTGTTATCGGTATACTGTGTGTCATCGTTAGTAGTAGAAGTATTTGTAGTTGTTCCGTCATAATCTTCGGTATTTTTTCTAGCGTTTGTTAAATACGTTTCGTTTTCAATATTCTGAACAGACCCTTGTGGAGTATCGTTATATAAATCCCAAGAAGTTGTATCATTCGATGTACTACCTGTTGAAGTTGATGAAATATCTCTTTCAGAAGTTCCTTCACTTGCTGACATGGTTTTAGATGTAGTATTTACCTCATTAGTACCTGCATGCGTTTTAACATAATCGACGTCATGAATTGGATTATATTCTATAGCAGCAGTTTTATACATTTCATTATAATAAGGCATGATTTCATTCATCCTGGTTTCGAGCTTTAATTTCCACAAACCATACGTCTCAAGACCAATTTCTCTTGTGTAGAAATGGCGGATGATTTTAGTTTCCAACTCTTCTCTATGATTTTCATCAAAAATAGGATAATCAAAATTGAAAATTTTAGGACGAGCCTGATCAATAATATCTGCAATACTGTTATAACCTTTAGACTCAGATAATCCTGCTTCTGTTTCACAAATAAATCTTAATTCAGATGTAAAATCACTCATTTTCTCCACCTCTAAGATTCTGCTCTCCATCTCCGTCGGTCATATAAGGCTCATCAGGTAATGATGTATCTAAATCTTCTCTAAAACTCACCTCAATATTGGTGTCAAACATTTTATTTATCTTTTCTACAGCATCACGTCTTGACTCAAGTCGTGAATTTCTTGATGCAATAGTGCCACCTTGTGAACGATTGACTTCATCTGTAATGAGTCTTTCTCGTTTTGTGATTGCAACATTTGTAATACCAAGATATGTTAATGCTTCATTCCAAGTATCGACCTTTAATTGGTACAATTTATCAGCCAAGAATGGTGCATCTGTTTTTAGCACTCTTAGCGCTTCAGGATTAAGACCTTTTGAAGCAAATATGAATGGAGTATTTCCTTCATATTTCATATAAAGATTCCGCATAGATAATCTTTCTTCTTCGGAACAAGTAATCAAAACAGGGGTTTTTTGTGCATGAATATTTACGCCAATAGTGTTTTCAATTTCTGCTAATCGTTTCGCAAACATTGCTAATTCTGTTGTTGATGGCATGTGCAAATAATTGTTATAAATTAGTACAGAATTGGTGTTATCAAGATTCTTATGATAACCATTGACAGCATATGCTCTTCGTTTAATTGGAATTCCATAAAAATCTAATCTGCCGTCTAACATTGTTCTTAAACACAGGTCGCCAATTACTTCGTCATGGAAATAAACTACAACACCATCACTGATTAAACCTAGTTCCATAAATCTTGGGTCAATGGTATCAGGTAGATTTTTATATTCCCACGAAGATATGGCTAATTCTACAAGTCTATGATAGTACACATTAAATGTCATTGTGTTTTCAAAACTTGTCTCCCAAAACTGTCTATTCATAATAGAACGATTTCGTCTTTTTCTTGCCATATAAATCCTTTCTTATAGCGTCGGATTAGTTAAATCATAACGACCGACATTTGCATGGTCTGCCCACCAAGTAATTCCCTTATTGAATCTATCTTCAATAAATGCTTTAATATCTGATGGTGCATCTCCTGTAATTGTGCATCCCGCAGTTTGTACATAGGTCCAGCGCTGTCTTGCATGAATGTTAGGCATCATAATATGATTTTCTTTATAACCAAACATGTCAAAATAAGTGTCCACCTGTCTTGCTTCCCAATAATCCAAAGATTTGGCATTCAACCAAATAGTATTTTGGTTAATATTAGACATAATATTTCCCTTTTGAAAGCCTTTAACATTGTCCGGTTTATTTGAGTTATTTAAACCCTGACCAATCGCATTTGCTACGCCCTGAATACCTTGACGAATGTCAATAAAAGTTCCTACAGTGTCACCGCGTAAAACATCTACAGCAAAATTAGCAACTGAACCAATAGCATTAGCAACATAGCCACCTGAATTTTGTACTAGCCACATAGCATACGTATCACCCTTTATCGGACATACTGGGAAATCTGAAATCTCCAAACCTGAGTTGTAACAATCCGTTTCTCCTCTATAGTTTTTGGGATAAACTAATACTGAAGGTGTTGGAATAATTGTACATGTAACATTGAATGTTACTTCGTCAATATTTTGCCACGTAGTACCACTTCTAAAATCTTCATATGCGTACTCTTGAGTGACGCCAGGTTTTTCGAGAACTATCTTACAAAATGGGTAGTTATAAATCTTATTATTTCTAGGTACATATCCCTGAAACATGGACTGCCTTAATGTCGATTTTTGTATTGTTCTATCTGCTCTAATTGGAGCAGCACCTGTGAACATTGGTGACATTCCCGGTCCTGCTATAACTGCTATAATATCATCCTCATGACCGTGCGATATAATACCGCCAAGATAATCAGCCATTGCTGTAATACTGTTTACAGTGTTCTCTGTCCACCTTCGAATTTCCAAAGAACTATATAATCCCTGAACTCTTGCTGTTCCTGGTTGATGCGTTACCCAACCATTTGAATCAGCAGATGAGTCATCAGGGTCATAATGACCTGTTGTATAGGTTAGAAAAACAGTTGCTCTTTCTGAGTCACTCAATGGCGAAGAAGAATAATGCACGTAATTTGCAATAACAGGGAAATCTTCAGGTTCACAATTAACGTACAAACCATCATCAACTGCGTGTTGTCTAACTACCATACATGGCTGTAAATCTACCTTAAACCACCAAGATTGGATAATGTCAATTTCGTACTTAATTTCACACGTTGTGTTGTTAACATAATCAACGCTAGTAATGAACGCATAGAACCATTTATTTTCGTAATTATCATTTCTAAACATCATATAATTACAATCGTATAATTGGCTCATTTGTCCGTCAACTCTTATCGTGTTATTATCTAATCTGTTGTATGAATGCACGTTACTAGACCAGACAGATTTAGATAAAAAATAGTTATTTTGGTCAGTATAATTTACAAAATATAAAGTATCTTTATAGTTGTTTGAAATCGGCACATCTTTCAGCAATCTTATTTCAGTTCCTGGTGTAATATACATAAGCACCTCTTTCTAAAATAGGAGGGAGGTTTTGACCTCCCGTCCTACTATATTAAACAGATATTATTCACCGCCACCTTGTTCTTCGTCAGCGCCTTCACCTACAGTGATAGTTGCTGTATCAGTAACAGTTGGTTTTACTACAGATTTGCATGTAATAGTGACTTCACCATCATCAAGACCTGTTACAAGACCTGTCTTAGAAACAGTAGCAACTGTCGGGTCAGAAGAAACATAGGTTACAGCCTGTGAACCGAAGTTTGTTGCCGTAACTTCTGCCACCATCTGAAGTGTTCCACCTACCGGGATTGTTGCTGTTTCCGGTGATACAGATACCGCAGAAATTACAGGTGCTCCTGGCATAAACAGCGCACAATTTGCGAACGGCGAAGTTGCAAATGCTTTGCCTACATGATACCAATAATTACGGTACAGACCTTCTTCATTCAGACGGCTATTTGTCTGATCATAAAAATCAATGACCTTGAAAAAGGATTCATCCACCAGTACTGCAAGGATTGCATCCAAAGCCGAATTAACTGCGTCAGTAATTTCAACATAACCTTCCTGGTCTCCAAGCAACTCCTCAATACGGTCAACATCTTCAATAGAGAAAGAATCTACAAGTACACGGTGACCCATAAATTCAGCCTTATCCATGTTGAATGCAGATGCAAGAACATTTACATCCATGTCTGCGTCTACTGTAGAATTCATAATGAGATACTGTTCCTGCTTAGATGCGTGATTATGAACACCTGCAATGTTATATTTTGTGTTCATAAACGTCATAGCGTTAGAAGTCGCTTTTGCTTTTGTTGCCAGTTCCTTCATGTCAGTACCGTCAGTAAGAGATACTACAGGAATCTGACCTTTCATAATGCGAACTGCGAGCATATACTTCATGACAAGGAATTCATCATAATTTGCAGAAGTGTACATGCTTTCGATGATTTTTGTAATAAGATTTGTTACACCATCAACTGAAAGGAATGCTTTCTTAAGGTCAATATCCTGAATGGTTCTCTTATAGAACTTTTCATAGTTCATAATATAGAACGCAGACTTCAGGTCAGGAATATCACGTTCCTCAACATGTGTTTCTGCCCATTCCGGGTCATACTGGTGCGGTTTAGCAAGTTCAACAAATACATCTTCAACTACTTCACCAAATTCAAGTTTACCCAGTTTAAACATTGACCATGGGTTTTCATACATTCTGCTAGAAATCAGAACACGTCCAATGCGATTGATAAGTGCAGTAAGGAACTCATTCTGAAGCTGAGGATTGTCCATAATAATTGCACCAATTTCTCTAATGCACTGTGCGTCAGGTGTAGCAATCGGCACGTGATTCTTAAAATCAATGGATGCAGAATTACGGATAGCGTTCAGTACATCAACTGAACTATTTGTAAATACAACTCTTTCCGGTCTTACGGGCATATCATAGCCCTCCTTTCTTATAATTTATTTAGTTGTAAATAAGTCATCAATAGTAATAGTGTTTTCAAGAGTGGATTCGGTGCTATATTTAGGTTTTTTAAATTTTGGACCGTCATTTGATTCATCATCGTCAACACCGTTAAAGAATCTATCACGATAACGTTTACGCCAAGAAGCATCTAAATCTTTGTTCTTCTGAACTTCAGCATTGTAAAGTTCTTCATAATCTGTTACACTTTTCGATTCTAAATCTGTGATTGTATCATTGAAATCCTGCAGAAAATCAAGTGTATCATCGTCAGTATTTTCACCGACCAATGTTTGAATTCTTGTTCTTAAATCATTTGTAGATAAAATAGCCATTCTTTTTCTCCTTACCATCCGAATATTTGTCTTCTCATTGTTAAATACTTCATCCATAACGGCATTCTGTCTTTTGAAGGTGTTGGCGGTTCAGGTGGTCTATTCCAAGTTTGGAAAACCATACCCATGGTATCTATAATAGTTTCAGAACCACTTAAATAAAATATGTCTTCAGGATATTGCGAACCTTGTAAGGCATAACACAAATTACCATATGCACAATAATAACCATATGATACCAGTTGAGCGCCTGCAATATTACTCTGGTCTATATGAACGTGGTCACCTGTCACAAAACCCGCTACACCTGTATGGTAAATCAAATCACCTTGTGAATAAGAAGATGCAGAAGGTGGGTTGCTATCATGTGTAAATGCTACTGTAACGTATTGCAACCCTTGAGGTGTCCAAACTGGTGCATCAGATGTATATCCCCTTGTATTTCCTACGCTATCACTGTATACCAAATGGCAATCAAATGGAGCGTAACAAGGATATTGAGCGCGACTACCAATCCAGTCAGCAGGATGACCGCAACAGTGAGAAAATGAAGTGGGCGAAGATGTTTGAGTACAATATAAATAATCTAGCGGAAATAAACATACTTGTGAACCCTGATAAGATAATGTTTCACCTGCTTGCATTATTAAGAATTAAACAATTTCTAATTTCTTCTTTACGCCTGCCTTCAGGCAAAACCTGTAATGCATAATGGCATATCTCTATAAATGTTTCCTTATCACAATTTAAATGATACGGAATTACATTTTCAGGGTTCTCTCCGCTTTCAATCCTTTGCTTAATAGCAACTAACATTTCGCAATCAATCATATACATTTACAACTCTCTGAACTAAATCAGGGTCGTAGCCTTCTGATGCAAGTTTTTTGAATCTTTCAGCACCATTACCATATTCACCTGCCCAAATCCTTCTAGCAAGTTCGCCGTATTCTTCTACTTTGTCTTGGATGGCATTATAACCGTATGAAGTGTCTTTTAACGCATTGTAACGCTCTACACCATTTCCATATTTACCTTCCCAGCATTCTACTGCGTATTCATCTAACGTTTTGTCTTCATGCACAGGGTGTAAATCGTAAATTGAGAGAGGTTCAAAGGTGCAGTCCATATCCATAGAACCATAGGTGGAAGAATACTGTTGCATTGTACCATAATCAGAGGTATCTGTTCTCTTAATTCCGTCGTTAGGGGTACCCCAATAAGCGACCCATTTGTCAAATCGCTCATTACCTAAAATGTAATTACCAAACCAAGATAATGATGCGTAGATACCTGTGTAATATCCTGCGTCTTCTACTAATGTGCAGAAGGCATTACACATCTCACTAATAAGTGACGGATATAATGCACCATTATTTGCCTTATAATTATCCATATCTTCCATATCAAACCATACTCCAACTCTTACGTTCCAGTTTCTGATAAGATTTAAAAGAAAATTTGCTTCATCAATGGCATCCTGAACCGACAAAGCATATGAATAACAATATACACCATATGGGATACCAAGACGGTCTAACTGTCTACGATATGTGTCTGCCATATAATCGGCATTTGTACCCCATGATGCGCGAATAATTACAAAATCAGGACGGGGATTGAGTGTTTCAAAATACATGTTTCCGTTATGCTCAGAAATATCAATTCCATACGCAATTACTGGTCTACTCATTCTTCCATACCTCTCTGTAAAACATCTACAAGTTTTTGAATCGTTAAAGTGTTATTATTTAGCGCTTCTGTCATTTTTAGTGATTCTTCTTTGTGTTCAGCATTCATACGATTGATTTGTTCACTGTGTGCGTCATCCCTTGTCTTAACGTACCAAGCGAGAATCAAACACATTACAATCGGAAATCCCACTGTTGTTACCGCTTGTATGATTTCCTGTGCTTCCATGTTTACCACCACCTCTCTTGATAATTCAATTATAGCATGTTATAATGATATTAGGAAGTAGGAAAATAAATAAAAACGAGGTACGAGAAATGACCGATTTTTACGATGGTACTAAATTATTATCGTTAAAGGATTTAGACGGTAAACGCCCGGAAATTTACATGGTGACTACCAACCGTTCGGCAGGTAAAACTACATATTTTAGTAGACTTGCTGTTAACAGGTTTAAGAAAAAAGGTAGTAAATTTGCTGTACTTTATCGGTTCAAATATGAACTTGACGATTGCGCAGATAAATTCTTTAAAGATATACAGCGTTTGTTTTTTCCTAATGATATTATGGAAGGAAAATCAAGAGCTAAAGGTGTTTATTATGAGTTGTTCTTAAATGACGAAAGTTGTGGTTATGCTTTGGCTATAAATTCAGCAGACCAAATGAAAAAACTTTCGCACTTGCTTAGTGATGTTGATATTATCCTTTTTGACGAATTTCAAAGTGAAAATAATGCTTATGTGCCTGACGAGGTTACGAAATTTATTTCCCTACACACTTCCATCGCTCGTGGTCAAGGAAAGCAAGTCCGGTATGTTCCTGTTTACATGTGTAGTAACCCAGTTACTATCCTGAATCCGTACTTCGTTGAAATGGGAATCTGTGACAGGCTTAACGATGAAACCAAGTTCATTCGTGGTCATGGTTGGGTGCTAGAACAGGGATTTGTAGAAACTGCCAGCGTTGCACAAAAAGAAAGCGGATTTAATAGAGCATTTAATGGCAATAAATATATTGCATATTCTGCGGAGAATGTTTACCTTAATGATAGCAAAACCTTTATCGAGAAACCCAGTGGCAAAGGAAAGTACCTTGGGACGATAAAATATCGCGGTAATGATTATGGAATACGGTCATTTGAGGAACTCGGAATTGTGTATTGCGACAATCGTCCTGATTTGACGTTCCCCTTTCGAATCAGTGTCACGGTTGATGACCATAATGTAAACTATGTTATGCTAAAACAGAACGAATTTTTCGTAGATAATATGCGCTTCTACTTTGACCACGGGTGTTTCAGATTTAAAGACTTACGTTGCAAAGAAGCAATACTAAACATGCTTAAATATAACTAGAATGGTGGTGATTAAAGTGATTATGCTTATCTCGTGCTTTGTGCTAATATTTCTCATGCTTTTTCCTTCTTTTGATGTTCCCATACGGTACAAATGATGCATATGAAATTGATATCTATTTTAACTTATTCTTTGCTATTGTTGGCTGTATTATCGGCTATATTCTTGCTTGTATTCTGCTTTCTATATTTTATTAAATGTTTTGCAACAATTTTAGCGTGGATTATGTTAAAGATTTGTTTTGCTATATCTGCATAGGTGTTCCTTATTGACTTTCAAGGGTAGCACTGGTGAAAGAAACAGCCTT
>Ga0247611_10007191_pt1 | contig 14048 bp, 17 predicted proteins | sample 177DNAGHGhighgp2_FD_192422 | JGI IMG/M metagenome (GOLD analysis project Ga0247611, IMG submission 192422) | Sheep rumen microbial communities from Palmerston North, Manawatu-Wanganui, New Zealand - 1770 DNA GHGhigh gp2 | ecosystem: Host-associated > Mammals > Digestive system > Stomach > Rumen...
AAAAGATATAGCGAAGTGAGCGAATAACATAGCGATTGAGTGGAGTTAGAGAGAGCTAGCGAGGGACAGCATGGACGATAGGGAATGCATGGACAGAGAGATCGCTAGTGGAGGAGAGAGGTAAGTACCTCGGCTTTACAACTGTAAAGGGGGGGGTAAAAAAAAAGAAGGACCGAAGTCCCTCTTGATTGAATGGTGTGTGTTGGCTAGATAGATTCTACGATTGTGTAGCAGTATCCTTCTCTAGTTATGTAATGATGCCATGCTTTAACTGGGTGACATCCATTATACCAATCATAGTCTTCTGGATGAGAATCCTCTTTCTTGATGATCTCATGGCCATTCTTTGCTGCTAAGTTGTAAATAGCCTTTTCTGCCTTTTCTAGTGTGCTATAGCTTGCACATCTGTCTAATTCACTACAACTTACTGCTCTAAATAATCTTTTCATAATTCATTCCTTCTTTCTGCAATCTCTTATCTGATTACACTTATATTATACCATATATATTATTATATTCAATATATGAATATAATGAAAACGTTTTCATCAATAAAATAATGTTAAATTCTGAATTTTATACACCATTCCTCAAAAATGGAATAATGGAAATAGCGAGAGAAATAAAAATATCGGACTGAAAACGTTTTCATCCTTTTTACTGTTTATAACAGGACATGATTCTGTTATAATATATATAGAGTTAAGCTTACTGTTTGGCTAGCTCGTTATAAAATCTATTAACGTGATGGGGGGCTACTCCTCCTCGCCATAAACACCTGAGGTACAATAGCCAAGGGCTCCATCGCCATATCTTCATTCTTCATTGGGAGAGTCTCTAATGCCATAGTTGCTCTCCCGCCCTCAAATGGGGTAATGATGGTATGCACAATTCAACAGGAGGAAGAAGGAGAAGATATTATGACAAATAAAGAAATTAAAAAATCTGTATTAGATGCTTACAGATCAGTGTTTGCAATAGGAATTGCATTAGGCCTATCAGCAAAAGAAGTAGCTCAAAAGCTATATGATGATTATGAAATAAGCTATGGTGAATTATTAGCATTTAAAGAGGAGGAAGAAGAAAATGAATAATGAATTAAACAAATTTATTACAGAAACTGCAGATCTTGTTTGTAAGACAATGGAAAGAGAGGTAGAACAAAATCTGTTAACTTCTATAATTGATATATATGAAAATGATTATACTTTCAAAGAGTATACAGATAAGTTATATAAATATAATAAGGAAGTGCAAACTCACAACTATAAACTTTCTATCATGGATTCAAAACCAAGTATTGATCAATATATGACCGAAATACCAGTTCTATCATATGAGAACTTTATGTTCATTAGAAGTTTAAGGAGTGATAAACATGAATAAGCTAGATTTAGTTAAATACTCTCCAGAGGGTACTGATGAAAATAAAATAGAATATGTTAAAACTGATTCTGAGCAACTTAATGAAATATTAGGTGGCGGTTTAAGAACAGGTAATTTAATTGTAGTTGAAGCTCCATCAGGTGCAGGCAAGACTACATTCATGATGAGACTATTTATTAGGGCTTTATTAGCTCATAAACCTGTTGCCTATATATCTATAGGTGAACAAGATGAAACTGAAGTATTCGAGCGTATAGCATGCATGTATTGTAATATAGACTATGCTACATTCATTGATACAAGAGATGAAGAAGATTGTGATGCTATTACTTATTTCTTAGAGAAGTTTGGTGATTTGATTCACATTTATTACTCAGATGATCCATTTGAAATTCACGAAAATTCAGAAGGACATCTAACAAGAGATATTAACCCTATATTAAAAGATATAGATGAAAATAAAGTTAAATTTATATTCATGGATTATCTAGGAGCTGTATTAGCAGACCAATTAGATAGTCAATACTCATATCTCACAAAGATTGCAGCTAAGCTAAAGAACAAATGTACTGATAAGAACATTATGATTATGACTGCAATGCAGACTAACAGACCTTTAAAGGCTGAATTAAGGTCAGATGCATTAGATGTAACATCAGTTGATGAAACATTTATGGCTGATTCAATTGGACCTGCACGTAAAGCTTCTATTTGCATAGCTTTATTTCAATGGAAGGGACAATATTATATTAATGTATTCAAAAACCGTTTAAATGGCAAATTAAAGGCCATACAGATGGAATTTAAGCCTATTAGTTATCAATGGGTTGAATTCTTTAATGGAAAAGAGGGATTCTAATGAAAAAGAAACCAGAAGACTTTATAACAGATATAGGTCAATACTGTGCAGCCATTGGTGGATTTATTCATCAAGACAAACCAGATCAATATGGCCTAAAACCCGTAAAATTTGAGATTTCTAAAGATGGGGATAGGAAAATATTCAATGACATTTACAAAACGCTTAAAAACGCCAATTTGGGGCCTCTAGTAAGGACTCCGTCAGATGGTATCAAACAATGTAAAGAAAATAGACGCGGTGTATGGGATTTTAGAATATCAAATGTAGGAATTACAATCACTGCTATTCTAGAAGGATATACATTTTGCTATCGTATAGGTAATGAAATAAATTCCACAGAAGAAAAGAAATCTATAGCAGGTACTACTGCATTTCTTAAATTCAAAGACCTATGTTTAGAAAATGGTATAGATTTAGATGATTATGCCATAGAAAATGGTAAGGAAGTAAAAGCTACAATTCCAGCTCCTAAGATTTCAATGAAATATATCATGGAAAAGGACGAAGAAGGAATTGAAAATTGTCATCATATAGATTTCCACAATAGTTATCCTGCTGGCTTATGTAACACACATCCAGAATTTAGACCTATTGTAGAGCCTTTATATGAATCAAGAAAAACTAATCCTGAAAATAAAGCTATTTTAAATCTTACAATAGGATATATGCAAAGTATAAATCCTAAATGTAAGGCTAGATGGGCTCATTTATCTAAAGATGCTATAATTGATAATAATAATAGAATAAATGCGTTAACAGCCAAATTAGAGGCATCTGGACGCGAAATATTAGGGTACAACACAGATGGTATTTGGTACTGCGGTGAAATATACCACGGTGAAGGTGAAGGCAAGCGTTTAGGCGAATGGGAAAACGATCATGTAAATTGTTTATTCCGTTCTAAGTCTGATGGTGCATACGAATTCATCGAAGACGGTACATACCATGCTGTTGTACGTGGAAAAACTAACTATGACCTTGTTGAAAGTAGAGAACACTGGCAATGGGGAGACATATATCGTCATGGATTAACATTAATAAAATATAAATGGGACAATGATGAAGGAGTTGTTCCTGTGGAGGTGGAAGCGTGAAACATAGTAAAGAATATTTTAAAGAAAAATATCGAGAATTTATGGAATATAGTATGGAAACTGGAATAGATAGTCCATATCATAATTTAGACCAATTCATAAGTGGTTATGAAGGCTTACTTAAATCAGGTTCTAAAAACGTAATGAAAGATATTAAGCATTTTGCTAAACGTAAAGAATATTTCAAAGAGAAATATCGCGAAGTAATTGAATATACGATGGATAAAGGAATAGAAAATCCATATCATAGTTTAGACCAATTTATTCAAGACTATGAATATTTCCGTGAAGCTGGTTCTAAAAATGTAATGAAGGATATTAAATATTTTACTCAATATGAAGTATCATATAACAAAGCTAGAGCAATGCTTCGTAAGGCTAGAGAGTTTGGTGGTACTGAAAAATTTAAAGATATTAAAAAAATGACTACTAGAGAATTCGCTGAAAAATATATCGACGAATTAAGAGCTGCCCAGAAAGAAGCTAGAAGCATGTATGGAGATGCTTATTCATCATACATAGGGGTGATGTGGTTTGGCAGTGAGTAAACCCCCTATAATGAAGAGAAATCAAAAAATAAAGAAGAAGGCACAGTTAGGACTATATCTTAGTCCTAATCATGTCTTTAGTTACCACGGAATAACTGATTTTATTTACACAGCAGTAAGAGGTATAGGTAAGTCTGTTATCTCTGTTGAAACTGCTATTATATTAAAGAGAAAATATGGATATGAAAATGTTAAATGCTTCTATTTCAGATTAACAGACATATCCGTTAAAGCTATGTTAGCAAACAAAGCTAGTAAGGCTATAGACCCATATCTTATTGATAAATATGATTTGGAAATCACATGTAAGAACAATGTGGTATATGATCATGGAAAGCCTTTAATTGAATTCTATCCACTTGTAAGTGCTGGTAGTAAAGGTAAGGGTGTAAACTTATATGATTGTAATTTCTTCAATAAGAAAGACAAAGACGGAAAGAGAATTAAAACTTTCGTTGTTACCATTTGGGATGAGTTCTTAATGGCAGAAGGAATTGAGAAGAAATCAGTAGGTGACCCTGTTTCTCAATATAAGATATATAAGGAAGCAATTCTAAGAGATGCTGAAGTAATAGAAGATTATGATGCAGTATATAATTTCTTACTTGCAAATAACGTCTCAGAATGCGCTTATGTTACAGGAGCCTTATATAATTACATTCCAGACCCAAGAAACCATAAAAGAGTTAAATTGACCCGTAAAAGGGCCATGTTCTGGAACGTACCTGTTACAGAGGCTTACCTTGAAAAGAGAAAGAAGTCATATAATGCAAATATCATGGACTACAAGAATGACCCTAACTATGCTGAAGTAGAAAGGGATTTATCACTTGTTAAACCAAAGAAGACCCGTATTCATAGAGTCACAGCTCTTATTAAGTTTGATAAGATTGATAAGGCCAAATGGTTCTGCTTATATGATGGTAAATACATTAGAAGATATTCTAATGAATGTGTTAATAAGAATCTCGTAATACCAATGAAACGTTACCTAGATGAACTATATGATATAGACCTAGTTAACATGGTATTTGAGAGATATGATCAACGTAACTTTATGTATGCTGATATAATGTCAATGGCATTATTCCAAGGGCAACTAAAGTTAATCAAAGCTAAGTAATATCACATCTTGCTTAACCGCAAGCTCTGTGTTATTATATAAATGACATTGGCGAGGCTTTTACTAATATTTTGCCCCCAAGTAGGTTACCGATGATAGGCTGAAGAAGCACGGGCTTACTGCTCCTTATCACAGCAGGTCATCTAGTATCTAGTCCACCAGTGCATTCAAATTATGGAGGATTCTTAATGAAAGAATTAATTATTTCAGGTTACGATAGTGGCTTTAGAATCTCTTATGTATTTTTACATGATGATAAGATTATCTCAGAAGGAGAAAATGTTGCATCTAAAGGCATTGATTTCCTTTGTAATCTTAATTTAATAGATACATGGGAAGATTTAGACACTTCTAACATAAATAGCAGTAATATTTTATTACAACAATTTGATAGGATAACCGTATGCATCGATGGTGAAATATGGATTTATCTAAAAGGAAAAGATTATTAGGAGGAAAGAAAAAATATGACAGAAGAAGAATTATTAAAACAACAACAACAAAGCGAATCGCAGGGTGCAGAGGATAATACTGACTATATCCAAGCTATAAAAACCCTTAAAGAAAATACAGTCAGCAAGGATAAGTATGATACCCTTGCTAAGGAGAAGAAAGAGTTGTTAGATGCTCTTGTCAACGGACAAAGCGTAGAACAGCAAAACGAAGATAAGCTAGAAGCAAGAGAAGTTTATTACAAGAAGTATAAAGAAAATAAGTTCTCTAGTGATTTAGATTATTGGGATAACTTTCTTAAACTTAGAAAAGCAACAATGAACGAATACGGTTATGATCCATGCGTTACAGGTAGTTATGGCTTTACACCAGAAGGAACAAAGGTTGAACCTACATATGGTGAAGCTGAAACTATTGAACAGCAAATGGACATGATTGAAGACATGGTTGAGGAAGCTAACGGCAATCCTGTTGTATTCGAGGCATTGATGCAATCATCATTACCAAGAAAGTAAAAATAAAAGGAGGGCTATATTATGCCAACATTTAATGGACAATTACGCACTAACGCCATCCAAAGTGCATTATTTAATATGATTATCTCTCAGGATATCATCGGTGGCAAAATTAAGAACAACTATAATTTAGTAGATTCAGCAAAGGAAGAAGCTGGTTTATATGGTGATACAAAGCTATATATTGATACACCTACATTAACACCAGTTGACTGGGTACAGGATTCTGAAGATGCTAAAAACTTATTAGCATTAGACAGACCAGGTGCTCCAAAGACTCAAGCATTAGTTATTAATGTATTCAAGCAAGTAAGATTAACTAAGGATGATTATTTATCTAAGCAAGCATTCGGTACTGAAGGTGCATTCGTTGCATATCAATCAGTTCTTGAATCTAGATTAAATAAGACTAAGGAAGTATACTTAAATAAGACTTACAACACTTTCATTGGAAATGCTGTTGGTAAAAATTCTGCAGATACAGAAGTTAAGTTAGAAGTCGACACTGCTGCTAACAACAACTCAGCTGGTGAAAACATTGCTTATGCTATGTCTAACTTAATTGATGATATGAAGGATTACTCTACTGACTACACTAAGAATGGTTTCGAAAGAGCATTCGGTGATGAAGACATTAAGATCGTATGGAATAACAAGTATGTAAATGCTGTTAAGAAGATTGACTTACCTTCTATCTTCCATGATGATGCTTTACAGGCTTCATTTGTTGGTGAAAAGTTACCAGCAAGATATTTCGGTGCTGCAAATGCTCATACTACATCTGTAGCAGGCGATAGAGCAACTCACGACTTATATATCACTGTAGCTGGCCAAACTAAGCCTAAATATGTTGCAGCTGGTGATTTAATCCCTGCTGGTTTAACAATTACAGCTGGTGACGCTTACACTGTTAACGATAAGATTATTTGTAAAGTATTCACTAAGTTACCTCCATTACTAGAGGCATTCTCAGTTGGTACTGACTTCTTTAATGCAAAGAATTTATCAACTAACTTATATTTAACATTTGGACATTCAACTTTAGAATTATTAGATTCTGAAGCTTGTGTAACTGTATACGATACAGCTGAATAATATTAATAAGGAGGAGGGTGCAGATGATTCTGTCCCTCCTTTATTTTAACTAAGGAGGTCATATAGATGGCTCTTACAAATTTATATGTGTTTAATTATAACAACTATTTAAATAGAATTGCTAAAAAAGAAGATACTTTAGCTTCTTATGGAGAACCAGTTTATCGCGCCTTAAATGTAAACTTTACACCTGGAGATGGTGTCAACACCGTATTTACAATGGGAAAAGCAGACTATAATGGAAGCGGAGACTATGTAATTGAATGTGACAACAACGAAGCCATCCTATCCAGATGGTTTCTTAATCATAGAGAAAGAACTCGTCAAGGGCAATGGAATCTTACATTAAGAAGAGATGTTGTTGCAGACAACTACAATGACATACTAAACTGCCCTATGATTGTTGAACGAGGTATGGTAAACTATAACAACCCTCTAGTTTTCAATGATGAAGGGTTTACTTTTAATGAAATAAAACAACAAGAAATTCTTTTAACAGACACAAAGAATAACTTCCCTTATCTAGTACTATACTGTGCTAAGAACATGGAAGTAAAAAATGATATCGTGGTAAAGGCTGATTTCACAACTCAACCAGACATAGAAATTAGTCAACCACTAGCTAACTCTATTTACAATCCTGATACTTATGATGGAAAGTCATATAAGGTAAATTTAGAGCTTTACTTTGAAAACCTAAGAGGATCACTTAAAGAAATTAATTATAATGCTAATTCAGATGGAAATAGAAGTATTCGTATTGTTGGTACAGGAAGAGTTTATCCTTATCTATCAACAGCAGAAGCAGAATTTGACCTTCCAGATGTTTTCAATAGTTTAAATGAAGGTCTTTCAATGACTGATTTATTAACAACAGTTAGAGCAACAGAATCTAGTTCTATATCAGCTGAAACAGAAACAGCTTTCAATAATATTATTTCAAAAGGCTCAGCTATACTAAGAGATTCTCAGGGAGCTTACTATAGAATAACTATTACAAAGACTGAAAAGTCTGGTGGTAGCAGATGGTTAAAACCAGAAGATGGAAGTGTTTATAGCTTCTTAAACACTAGTATGACAAATATATATCCAACATGGAGAAGTAATGCATCTGAATCAGTTCCAGGTATAATTTCTTATCCATTTAAGCTAGACAATAATTATTATGAATATCAAGTAACAGCAGCTCCTCTTGAAAGCTTAGACTTTACAGTTGATGTTGATCCAACAGGAAAAGTAACAACAGAGGACTCTGAATGTAATATCATGTTATTCCCTTATGGAGATGTTGTAACATGGAAAAATGGTATTAAATTAAGAAATATTGATAAAGAGGTACAATTATCCATTGCTAGAGCAATAGCACAAAAATACACTAATTCTGTTATTTATGATATGCAATTATTACCTTATGCTCCATCAAGTATTTCAAGAGCTGTTACAAATGATATTATAGATGCTTCAGAATTATCAGAAAATCAATATACTGAGTTTGAATATGATGATATAGTAAGAGGTGTATGTTTCTGGTGTGATTCAGCTAATTTCACTTTAGACATTCAAAAAACTTTAACAGTTGAAAAGACTGCTCTTGATTATAAGATTGATAGCAACTGTAACAAATATAGATTATGTTCACCTAACTATAATGGTATATTTGAATTCAACGCAGCAAAGAACGGAGATGTAAACTTCTTCAACATTGATGTGACATATAGACCATATAATCCATATATACATATTAATCCTAATTTTAAGAGCATTTATGGAACTGATTTCAATGATGCAAGAGGATTAATCTGTGCAGGAGATTTCAGTTTACCTATTTTAGGAGATTCATTTGCTCAATATGAATTAAACAACAAGAACTATGTTAACGTATTCAATAGAAGTATTGAACACATGGACTTTAATAACAACCTAGCTAATATGCAAGCAGGATGGACAACAGCAACAGGTACAGTATCCGCTGCAGTACAAGGTGGTGCAACAGGAGCTATATTAGGTGGAGGACCATGGGGTGCTGCAATAGGAGCAACAGTTGGAGGAACAGCATCTTTAATTGGTGGACTTGCTGACTACGGCATTTTACAAAACCAGCAAAAAGAAGATAGAGACTACACAATTGACAATTTTAATTATCAATTAGGAAACATAAAAGCTCTACCATATAGTTTAAATAAAGTCAGTCCTCTAACTTACAACAATAAAATATTCCCATTCATAGAGGTTTATTCATGCACAGATGAAGAAAAACAAATTCTTGCTAATAAGATTAAATATAGAAGTATGAAGTTAAATGTTATTGATACTATTTCTAATTTAAAGGCAAACTATACAGAAGATAATGACTTACATTTTTATCAAGGAACTGTTATTATGTCAGAAACAAGCACTAAGAGTACGCATGAACTTTATGAATTATTTGAAGAACTTAAGAAGGGGGTGTTTATTTAATGGGAGTAATACAGAATTCAATTAATCAAATCGTTGGCTCTACAGCTCAGGCTGCTGGTATTGCTAAGGGTGTGAAAGAATTACAAAAACAAAATACATTAAAGAAACTAGATGTAGAATCTGATTTTTTAAAAGGTGAATCAGAAAGAAATCAAGAATTAGGAAATTTAAATAAAACTCAAGAACAATCTAAAATTGATGCTGATAAAGCCGCTAAAGATGCTGCCACTAAACAAGATACAGTAGATATTCTAAAAGGTGTTATTTTACCAGATGACAAGGAAGGTCAGAAATTAATAAGAGAATCAGAGGAAAAAGCTAAATTAGCTCAAGCTGTTTCTGAAGCTAAAAAAAGAGAAAAACTTAATAATTATAGATATATTAGAGAAAGAAAAGAATATTTAGAAAGACAAGGCCAAATTGCTGAACATAGAGCAAGAGTTTATGGACTTGATGTTGATGCACTTAAAGGAGGTAAGAAATAATGGCTAAGAAACCCTTTTTACCAGACATTCAAACTATTATTCAAATGGGTATCAATCCTAAGACAGGCTTACCTTATAAATTAGGTGATGCTTCATCAAAGGGAGATATTAAAAAGATATTACGTATCATTGATGAACAAGATGCGGTTAACCGTTATAAATGGTATAACCTTCCATGTAATATCTCTAGCCAAGATCTAGAAAGAATGTTATATTATAAAGGACAGTTATGTTTCTTCTATTCAAAAGATTTAGATGAATTCTATTTTATGCCTTATGCATTAGATGGGAATCTAGATTTCTATGGACGTTATGTAACTATCCACCCTATCCCTATGGATAGTTCAGGAGAACAAGATAAATCTGTAAAAGCATCTGTAAAGGCTCAAGCAGATTATTTATCTACAATCAAATTAAAATGCACATATGGTGTATTATTAGATGAAGAATTAACTTTAGATGATTTAACAAATAGAGCTGTTCTATTAAAGGATTACACAAATCAGTTAGCTCCAATGGTTATTCCAAGACAAGTAATCAACGATCCTATCTGTGATGTTGAAGCTGAATGTATTCCTTACATGAGAACTAATTTAATTGCTTCATCAGGAGTAAAAGGAATGAGAGTTAATGACGCTGATCAACAAGATGATGTGTTCACAGCAAACGAACAAATCAAGGCAGCTGCTTTAACTGGACAAATTAATGTACCTATCGTTGGCTCAATTGAATTCCAAGAGCTTGCTTCTCAAGTTGGTGCTAAGCCTGCTGAATTCATGCTAGCTATGCAATCATTAGATAACTTCCGTTTATCTACATTTGGTTTAGAGAACGGTGGCTTGTTTGAAAAGAAGCAACACATTCTTGAATCAGAGAACCAGGTAAATCAACAAAATGTTGGTCTTGTTATGCAAGATGGTTTATCAATCAGACAAAATTTCTGTAATATTGTAAATAGTATTTGGGGATTAGGTATCTGGTGTGAGCCTAGTGAAAACGAAACAATGGATTTGAACGGTGATGGCGTACAGTATGACGTTAACGACGGTGAAAATTCAGGTGTAGCTGAGGGAGGTGCTTCAGATGAGTCTAATGTACAAAACTAAAACATTCTGTGATTTATATGAATCAGTAAATGATTTTATAAATGATTACAACAATATTGGAATTCCTAAAATCATCAGTGTAGAGAATGCTCAAACTCTATATTATTTATTATATGCAAGATATGGAAATTCCCCTATTTCAAATTTCGACGAAAATCAGGCCAAATTTAAGCTTTTTAGCATCATCTGGCAGTATGGACCATCTTGGGAGAAAAAACTTCAAATTCAGGCAAATTTGAGGGGTTTAAGCGATGCTGAGCTTCGAGAGGGAGCGTTAAGTATCTACAATCACGCATTTAACCCTTCTACAGACCCTTCTACAGCTTCTGAAACAGAGCTAGATTACATCAATGAACAGAACACTACAAGACAAAAAAGAAGCAAGGTAGGAGCTTACATGGAATTATGGCAAGCACTATCTACAGATGTTACAGAAGGATTCTTAAATAGATTCGCTGTATGCTTTAAGCAATTCGTTGGACCAGAAAAAATGTTAGTGTACGCAACAGACGAGGATATAGACTAATGCAACAACAAGAGTTAGGCGGATATTTTGGGTCAACTCTTACGGCTACACTAGCAGCGGTCCAAACAAATGAAGTGTTCCAAATAATTGAGGTTATTTTAGCTTGTATTTCATTTGCCCTATCAATTGCCTATACAATTTGGAAATGGCATAAAAGAGCCAAATCTGAGGGCTCTGATGGGGGTTCTAAGATAACAAAGAAAGAGGCAGATGAACTCATTGATGATTTAAATGAAATTATAAAGGATGGTGAAAAACATGGCGATAGAAATTAAAGGAAAAATTTATCGCAACTTACAAGAACAAGTTTTAGAGAACGTTGATGATATCACAGATTTAAAAACTGGCATGCTAGATTTGTCAACTGTTGCAACAACAGGTTCTTATAATGATTTAACAGACAAGCCTACTATTCCTGTGGTTCCTACAAATGTAAGTGCTTTTACTAATGATGCAGGATATATCACTAGCTCAGCTTTAACAGACTATGCTTTAAAGTCTGAAACATTAATCAAAGATTTAGATGGTAATATCGATGGAGTTATTCGTGTTTCTGATATTACTTCTAAAGATGGTGATGAAACTGATAACAAGGCCACAATAAGTCTTAATTCAGGCTTAAGAAGAGCTAGTCTAGAACTTTCTGCAAGTGGAGAAGAATCAGGTGCTTCTATTACATTAGGGGGAACTGTTGCTTCAGATTCTGAAGGTACAATTACATTAAATGGTAAAACTACTATTAATACTGAAAATAGAATTGAAGTAAGCGATGGTAATACTACAGAACAAGTAGCATATTTAAGCGATTTACAAGCTTTAATTAATAGAATTGCTGCTTTAGAGCAAGCATTACAAAATAACAATAATTAAGGAGGTTTTACAACATGTCAAACTTTAAAGGAAAAAGAATGGTCTCTGAAGACCTTATTAAGAAATTAGAAAATTTACAACCAGGTGGTGGTGGTGACTACGAACCTGGCAATGGTATTGACATCACAGATGGTGTATTAAGTGTAGATTACGGTGCAGGTCTAACTGTAGACAATGGAACATTAATTGTTGATTCAAGCGCAGTAGCTATGAAGAGTAACCTTGCAACAGTAGCTATGACAGGTGACTATGATGATTTAACTAATAAGCCAACTATTCCTGTTACTATAACAGTAGATACAACTCAAACTGATACATTAACACCAGAACAACTTGCGTCTATAGAATATGGATGTGAAATAATAGTAGTTGATGGATCTAATGAACATAAATATACATGTGAAACATTAGATAATAGTACAGCTATGTTCTTTGATAATAAATATACTATTTTGCCAAATACAAATGCAGTTCAGTATGATCTTATACGTAACATTTGCGTAGTAAATAGAACTACAGGTTATTTTTATACAACAACTAATTCTGAAGGTGCTATTACATTAAATCCTAGTACAATGCAACTTGACTCAGCAGATAATTATAGGTTAAGTACCGTAATTGGCGGAGGAGTTCTTAATAAATATGAACTTTTAACAACTGATTTTTCATTCTCAAGTCCTACAGCTTATTGCAATAATAATCATATTAACTATTATATGGCATATAGTGCTGTTGATGCATATAAAAATTCAAGTACTGAGATAGATATTAAAGTAGGAGAACTTTATTCAACTTATACAAAATATATAGCATTTTCTACAAGTATTTCTGGAAATGAAGTTACTTTTGAAATTGTATCTTCTGATGTAAAAAATACTGGTCAATGGTTTGTATATGATACTGATACAGAAACTATTACTGGTACTAGAAGCGTTTTTGATGAATATACAGAAGATTTTTATAATTCTTATGTAAATACTCAATCACAAAATTATTTAAAGAATTTAAATGTATATGCTGCTAAAATGTCAGATTTAACTGAAAAGGTTGATGCTAAGTTTATTCCAATTGATGGTACAACAATTACTGTTAATGGAAATGGAGAATTAACTGCTGCAGGTGATTCTTTCTATACTCATCATATTATCTTAAAAGATAATAACGATGCTGCAGTGGCAACAGTTAATATAACATCTAAACAATCAAGCGCATTTACGATGTCAGATTTAGCTACATTCTTATATAATAAGAATATAACTAGTGCATTAGATTCACCATATATTGTAACAAGGTTATATTCAGCGGCTGATGTGGCTAATGCTAGACCAGATTATGTATTGTTCACTTCAGATGGAGAAAATCTATTATATGGAACTACACAAGCTGGAACAACTGGAGGGGCTACATCTATAGAAGATATAGTGTACGATATCTAGCCATCAATCAGAGAGAGGGACTTCGGTCCTTCTTTTTTTTTACCCCCCCCTTTACAGTTGTAAAGCCGAGGTACTTACCTCTCTCCTCCACT
>Ga0247611_10007193_pt1 | contig 14047 bp, 13 predicted proteins | sample 177DNAGHGhighgp2_FD_192422 | JGI IMG/M metagenome (GOLD analysis project Ga0247611, IMG submission 192422) | Sheep rumen microbial communities from Palmerston North, Manawatu-Wanganui, New Zealand - 1770 DNA GHGhigh gp2 | ecosystem: Host-associated > Mammals > Digestive system > Stomach > Rumen...
AAACTAAATGTCAAGAATACTAAAATTGATTTATATAAAAGAGAATTGGAAAAAGAGTCTATAACATCAGATAAGAACTCTGCAAAAGTAAAAGTTCTTGAGTCAAAAATTAAAGTTTTGGAAAAAGCTTTAGAGAATGCTTTAGATAAAAAATAATCTTTAAAATTTTTATATTGTTACAACTTGTCATTTTTGTATATCTGATGGTATTATATAAGTGGTGGAGAGATGGAATTAGGCAAGTTATCTAAAATTTTAAAGAACAATGATATTGTCCTTGCTATAGGCTTGGTTATCATTGTCGTTATGATGGTAATTCCTATCCCTGCGCCTTTTTTAGACTTATTGCTTACCGTAAACATCTCTCTTGCGGTTGTAATACTTTTGGTATGTTTATACACTCAAGAACCTCTTGATTATTCGTCTTTTCCGACAGTTTTGCTTATTGCAACTCTATTTCGTTTAGGCTTGAACGTCAGCTCCACCAGATTAATTTTATTAAACGGTCAAGCCGGTAACGTAATAAGTGCTTTCGGGCAATTCGTTGTCGGAGGTAATTATGTAGTAGGTGCTGTTATATTCTGTATACTTGTTTTAATCAACTTTATGGTTATTACAGGTGGTGCAACCCGTGTTGCTGAAGTATCTGCCCGTTTCACATTGGATAAAATGCCTGGTAAACAATTAAGTATTGACGCTGATTTAAACTCCGGCTTGATAAATGAAGATCAAGCAAAAGAAAGGCGAAGAAAGCTTGAGAGAGAAACGGATTTCTACGGTACCATGGATGGTGCCTCCAAGTTTGTTAAAGGTGATGCAACGGCAGGTATTGTTATTACCATCATTAACATTGTCGGCGGTTTGATTATCGGTGTTATTCAACTCCACATGGATATAACACAGGCTTTGGGTACATATACAATATTAACGGTAGGTGACGGTCTTGTTTCACAAATTCCTGCACTTTTGATATCAACCGCAACAGGTTTGATTGTTTCTCGTGCTTCTGGCAAAGAAGAATCTTTATCTGTTGATATCAAAAACGAAATGTTTAATGATCCAAGAGTTCTTGGTGTTGTAGCAGGCTTGCTCGGTTTTATGGGTATAGTTCCGGGAATGCCGACAATTCCGTTTTTAACTATTGCATTTGTTGCAGGATTAATGGCATTTAAAAAAGTTAAGCAGCAAGAAGAAGTTGCTCAAACAGCTGAGGCAGAAGCTCAGGATTTGGCTCAACAAGAAAAGCTCGGCAAAAAAGAAAAACGAGCGAAGGCAACCAGAGAAAGTGTTATGGAGCTTCTCAATGTTGATACTATCGAAATAGAAGTTGGATACCGACTTGTACAGCTTCTTAATGTAGAAATGGGCGGAGATTTGTTGGAACGTATTGCTCAAATCAGACGTCAAACAGCACTGGATTTGGGTATTATACTTCCATCAATCCGTGTAAGAGATAATTTACAGCTTTCTCCTAACTCATATCAAATAAAACTTAAAGGTGTCCCTTTAGAAACGGGTGATGTTTATCCGGAAAGATATTTGGCTATGACCGCCGGAGATCCTGTCGGCAACATTTCAATTAACGGAATACACGCTATAGAACCTGCTTTTGGACTCCCTGCAATATGGATTGAAGCTAAGGATAAGGATTTAGCTGAAATGTCAGGGTATACTGTAGTATCTGCATCAGCAGTAATATCTACGCATATTACGGAAGTTATTAAGAAGTGTGCATCGGAAATTCTTTCCAGATTTGATGTACAACAACTTATTGATAATTTGAAAAAAGAAGTTTCCGAAGATTACGTTATGGATATGATGAAGGATATTACAATCGGAGATGTGCAAGTTGTTATGCAGAATTTGCTTAAAGAAGGTGTTGCAGTGCGTGATTTGAAAACAATCCTTGAAACAATCAGCTTGCAATCTAAAATTAGTAAGCAGCCAAACTTCTTGACCGAGCATGTAAGAGTTGCATTATCCAGAAATATTTGTAAACAGAATCTTGCTGATACAGGAGAATTGTATGTAATTACGCTTTCACCTGATATAGAACAAACGATTGCAAAAGGTGCCAGCCCTGACGGACAAAGTGTATCTCTTGATCCGGTATTTACAAAGAAAATGGTTGATCAAATAAATGTTGAACTTGAAAAAGCTATTACCGCTACAGGAAATCAACCTGTAATTTTATGTCAGGCTCCGATTAGATTCTTATTCAGAAGACTTATTGAAAGAGCTTTTCCGCAAATTGCGGTTATGTCTTATGCGGAACTTAATCCAAGCGTAAAAGTCAGACCGCTTGGTATGGTAAAATTATCATAAATAATAAAAAGAAAGGATATATATGAGAGAGTTAGTAAAAAATGAACAAACCGTCACTATTGTTCCTCAGGATTTTAATAAAACAAACAGAGGGACAGTTTTAAATGTATCTCAAGAAGGATTTAAAATGAAGCTTCAATATAAGCCTGACGGACTAATTGTAAATCATATTTGTGATTTTTATTCTCTGACGGAAAACGGTTATCTGTATTTTGAGTCTTATATACAAGCTTTGGAAAATAATATAATTACTATTGCAAATCCTGTAAAACACAGATTTCTGCAAAGAAGAAAATTTACTCGTATTAAGTTCTTGGAAGAACTTACTTTAACTTATGATGACATTTCTCATAATGTCAGAACCCTTGACCTTTCTGCAGGCGGTATGAAAATAACTTCTCAAGATAACATCGATATGGAAAAAGAGTACCATGTTACTATCAAATTAAGTGAAGAACAGGAAGTTTCCTGCAGATACCAACTTATAAGAGTTGAAAAAGGAGATAACAACATTTACACAATATCCGGCAGATTTACTCATTTGAATAATATCGATAAAATGACTCTTGTTCAGTTCTGTATGAAAAAGGATATGGAATCCATTAATAAAAGCGGAAAAAATTAAAAATTTGTCTTAACAAAAAGAAGGATAATTATGAACTATGCTAAAAATATAAAGAATCTTTTTGTATCAACAACAATACTTGTTCTGGGAACTATTTGTATAATCAGGATTGGTGTAATTGATATGCATACAATTTGTACTACAGCTGTAATTCTTGTTCCTGCAGTAGTAATCATGGGCTATTTAGGACAACGAATCGGCGAAATAGTTGATAATCCTAAAAACCGTGCAGATGCCGATTATAAAATTGCTGTGTTAAATGCATTAAAGAAAATGGACAAATCTATTACCCTGCAAGAACTTAATGAAAAGTTAACGAAACAGGTTGCTGAGCCTGACATACCTGATGAAAAAGACGATGTGGACGAATAAAAATGAAAGATGAAATATTAATTGTCGGAGCAGGTTTTAGCGGTGCTGTTTCAGCTAATATTTTGGCAAATAATGGTGAAAAAATCCTTGTTATTGATAGAAGGAAACATATAGCTGGAAATGCTTTTGACAGTAAGGACGAAAAAACCGGCATAATTACACATAATTATGGTCCTCACATTTTTCATACAAACAATGATATTGTTTGGAATTTTCTTTCCAAATATACAGATTGGCATAATTTTGAATTTAAGCCTAAAGTTGTCATAAATGGTAAGTTTATAACATTGCCGTTTAATTTAAATTCTCTGTATGAATCTTTTTCCAATGAAAAAGCTAAAACAATAGAGGATGCATTAATAAAAGAATATGGTTACGGGAATAAAGTTGCGATATTAGAGTTATTAGAGAATAAAAACAAAAGTTTAAAATTTATTGCAAACTATGTATATGAAAATGTTTTCGCAAACTATTCTTCAAAACAGTGGGGAATTCCTGTCAAAGATATTGATAAAAATATCTTAAAGCGAGTTCCTGTTGTGATAAGCAGAGATGACAGATATTTTCAGGATAAGTATCAAGGTATACCATCAAAAGGTTACACAAATTTAATTCAAAATATTCTTACTCATAAAAATATAAAACTCAGATTAAATACCGAATTTTATGATTTAAAAAATGAAGATTTTAAAAAAATAATATACACAGGTTCTATTGATGAACTTTTTGATTATAAGTACGGAGTTTTGCCTTATCGGAGCTTAGAATTTAAAACAAAACTTATTGATAAAGAGTATTACCAACCTTCGGCGATGGTAAATTACCCGAATGATTATGAATATACAAGAATTGTCGAGCATAAGTATTTCTTAAATCAGAATGCTAAGCAAACAATAGTTACGGAAGAATATCCTCAAAAGTTTATACAGGGGAAAAATGAACGATATTATCCTATAAAAAATGATGAAAATATAAAATTATACAATATGTATAAAGCAGAAGCTGCGAAAAATCCAAAACTATATTTGCTAGGCAGATTGGGAGAATACAAATATTATAATATGGAAGAAGTTATACTTAACGCAATCAATCTTGCTAAAAATATTATTGAAGAATAAATATGCGGAATCCTTATTATTGTTAAAGAATCTTTTATATAAATACTATGTTCATGCTAAAATATCTTGTATAAATAAATAATGGAGGCGATTTAATGAAAGAGGCATATTTTCCGCAGGAAATAGAAAAAAAATGGCAGTCTGTATGGGAGAAAGAAAATTCTTTTCATACACCGGATAACAGTGATAAACCAAAATATTATGCATTATCAATGTTTCCGTATCCTTCAGGAAAACTGCATATGGGACACGTTAGGAACTATACCATAACTGATGTAATAGCCAGATTTAAAAAAATGCAAGGATTTAATGTTTTGCATCCAATCGGCTGGGATAGTTTTGGACTTCCTGCAGAAAATGCTGCAATGAAGCATGGTGCAGATCCTGCAAAATGGACTGATGAAAACATTGCTTATATGACAAAGCAGCTTAAAATGCTCGGACTTTCTTATGACTGGCAGAGAGAAGTTACAACTTGTAAGCCGGAATATTATAAATGGACTCAATGGCTGTTTTTACAATTGTACAAAAAAGGATTGGCATACAAAAAAGAAGCTGCGGTTAACTGGTGTGATACTTGCGGAACGGTACTTGCAAATGAACAAGTAATAGACGGTAAGTGCTGGAGATGTGATTCCGTTGTTGAAAAGAAATTTTTATCACAATGGTTCTTTAAAATTACTGAGTATGCTGACCAGTTATTAGAAGATTTGGAAAAACTTCCCGGTTGGGGTGATAACGTAAAAACAATGCAAGCTAACTGGATTGGAAAATCACACGGAGCAATTTTCAGATTTAAGGTTAAAGAAATTGAAGGGTTGGAAGTGCCTGTTTATACAACAAGACCTGACACCGTTCACGGTATTACATATCTTGTTGTTGCTCCTGAATATAAAGATATTGAAAAACTTACAACTCCTGAAAATAAGCAAGCAGTAGAAGATTATAGAGCAAATGCTCGTAAGATGACTGAAATAGAAAGACTTTCAACAGACAGAATAAAAACAGGTGTGCCATTAGGAACGCACTGTATAAACCCGTTTAACGGTGAAGAGTTCCCGTTATGGACTGCTGACTATGCTCTTGTTGAATACGGTACAGGTGCTGTTATGGCAGTTCCAACTCACGATACCAGAGATTTTGATTTTGCTAAGAAATATAATTTGCCGTTGAAAGTAGTTATTCAAGACCCTAAAAATCCATCTGATTGTAAAGATGCAGCATATACAGAAGAAGGTATTTTAATTAATTCTAATGAATTCAACGGTATGAAAAATACTGAGGCTAAAAAAGCTATTACTCAAAAAGCTGTAGATGGTGGATTTGGTGAATTTAAAACACAATACAGGCTCAGAGATTGGCTGATTTCTCGTCAAAGATATTGGGGTGCTCCAATACCGGTTGTATATTGCGATAAGTGCGGCATTGTCCCTGAAAAAGAAGAAAATTTACCGGTAATGCTGCCGACTGATGTTGATTTTTCTGTAGTCGGTAAATCCCCGATTACTACATCAAAAACATTTAAAGATACTACTTGTCCTATTTGCGGAGGACACGCAACAAGAGAAATGGATACAATGGATACTTTTGTTTGCTCAAGCTGGTATTATTTAAGATATTCTGATGCAAGAAACAGTGAAAAATGCTTTGATAAAGATTTAGTTAATAAGTGGCTGCCGGTTGATCAATATGTAGGCGGTATTGAGCACGCTATCTTACACTTATTATATTCAAGATTCTTTACAAAAGCTCTTAGAGATTGCGGTCTTTTAGACTTTGATGAACCATTTAAGAATTTGTTGACACAAGGTATGGTTTTGAAAGACGGTTCAAAGATGTCTAAATCAAAAGGCAATACGGTTGATCCTGATGAGATATTTGAAAACTATGGTGCTGATACCGCAAGATTGTTTATTCTATCTGATTCACCTCCGGCACGTGATTTTGATTGGTCAGATGCCGGCGTGGAAGGCTGTTATAAGTTCCTAAACCGTGTATGGCGTCTGGTAAGTGATGGTGTAAACTCAGGTAATATTCTAAATAATTATAATTTCTCATTCCCGTTATCAAGAGAAAATGATGATTTAGTGAGAACTGTCCATATTGCCATAAAAGGCATAACAAATGACATCTCAAATGATTTTCAGTTTAATACCGTTATTTCAAAATACAGAGAACTTACAAATGCTATATATGATTGGCGCGGTAAGAAAAAAGAACTTAACGGTGAAGATAAAAACGTATTTACGTTTGCTGTTGAATCTCTTGTTAAGCTAATGTCTCCCGTTACTGTTCATTTATCTGAAGAGATATGGAAAGAACTCGGGCACGACAAATCTATTCATGAAGAAAAATGGTGTGAGTGGGATGAAAATCTCGCAAAAGCAAGTAAAATGACACTTGTTGTACAAGTAAACGGAAAAGTTAAAGACAAAATTGAAGTTGATGAAGGTTTAGCAGATGATGAGCTAAAAGAAATAGCTCTATCTGCTGAAAAAATCAAGGATATAACCGCAGGAAAAGAGATTGTTAAAACAATTGTTGTTCCTAAAAAACTTGTAAACATTGTTATAAAAGGCTAGAATATTAGTAAATATCTTAAAAAAATGTGTACATTTATATGTACACATTTTTTGTCTTATTAAGTAATGTAACAATAAAAGCAATTTTTGAAGCCGGTTTTACTTTATATATATAAGGATATTAGGAACATGAACAACTTTTTTAACTTTAATTTTAGTTTTCCGTTCGGAATGAGTAATTGGCTCATGCCGACTTTTACGTTCCCCAGATTTTATCCTATGTTCCAAATGCCCATTTTTAATATTTTTAGTGTCCCTTATCTTAATTTTAACCTTAATACATTTAATTTATCTCCACCGCAGTTTAATCATTCAATTTTTCCGACAAAACAGGCAGATAATACTGACACATTTACTTCAAGTTCTAAAAAAACAAAGCAAAAATATTTCCAAACCGATGATTTAAAACTGGATGATTATAATGCTACGAAAGGAAACCGTCTTGCAAGTATTGCTCTGGGACGTTCTACAGGCTGGTCAGGTTATTGCGCTGCGTATGTAAAAAGTTCAATACAAGCCGCAAATTTAGGTTCTTATAAGTACGGTCATGCATATCAAATGCCAAGTATCCTAAGGAACAATAAGAACTTCAAAGAAATCTCAACGGAAGGTGTTGATGTAAGCAAGCTGCCGGCAGGCTGCGTTTTAGTCTATGATAAAGGTACTGAAGGATACAGTAAAAAATACGGACATACAGAGATAACTACCGGTGACGGACGAGCTGTATCAGACGGTATCACAAAAAATTTGCACAAGAAACCAAGTAATATATTTATTCCTGTTTAATATATTCTTAAAAAGCCTTGCACTCATTCCAATTTTCTCACAGGGACGGCGTTCCGTTCACTATCGTTCACTGCAGCCTTGCCAAAATCCGCCCTCTTGGATTTTTGGCTGTTCGTAAATTTTCATTCGTTCCTTTTCTCTGACGAGAAATTGCCACTCATTCCAATTTTCTCACAGGGACGGCGTTCCGTTCACTATCGTTCACTGCAGCCTTGCCAAAATCCGCTAATCTTCTCTTGCTCCGCCGTTTATTGTATTAAGACGTCTTACTGGGTCTGTTATATGAGTAATTCTTAATCCGAAGTTATCTTCAATAACTACAACTTCACCAAATGCAATTAATTTTCCGTTTGCATATAATTCAACAGGTTCACCTGCAGCCTTATTCAACGTGACTATAGAACCTTTTGTAAGTTCCAATACTTTTTTAATAGGAAGCTCTGCTTTACCCAGTTCTACTGACAATTGAAGTTTTACATCAAGAAGTATATTTAAGTTCTGATTCTGTGGTCCTTGAACTTGATCTAAATCCTCAAAAGATGCAAATTGCACCGGCTGAACAGTTACTGTATTCGGATCCGGTTTTTGCTCTTCTTCTTCCTGCTTATTTTCTTCTTCCTCTCCATCAAAGTTTTCAAATTCAGTAGCTGCTGCATCCCGTGCTTCTGAAACTTCCGGCGTTTCCGATGTTACATCAGAAGCTTCCTGTGCTTCTTCTTCAGCAGCATTATTTTCTTCACTACTTGAACTTGCTTCTTCATTTATATCTTCATCATCATCAAACATTTAAGAACCTCTCTAGAAATAATTTCTCAATATCTCATGCATTTCATCATATACATCTGTTATTTTAACACAAACCTGATTTTTTAATGTTCCCGGACGAGCAAAGAACTTCTTTTCTCCGTTCACTTTTACAATCAGGTCATCTTGAATTTTGTTATCAAGCTTAATAATATCACCTTCAGACAACTGCATAAAGTCGTCCAATGTAATACTACAAGTTCCGAATTGAACTCTTACATCTGCTAATGATAAATTTAATTTTGATATCATTTTCATACGTTCATCATTTGTTGCAACCAGACCTTTTGTTTGGAAAATGTGCTGTGTGCTTAAATGGGTCAAAACAGTTTCCAATACCGGATAAGGGAAGCAAATACTAAATAAACCAAAGTGCTTACCTCCGATTTGCACTTCAAATGTCAATAAAGCAACAATTTCTCCAGCTGTTGCAACTTGGATTGATTGATAATTGTCATCCAAACTTATAAATTTACCGGTTACAGGAACTATTGCGTTCCATGAGTCTTCAAGTGATTTAATAATTATATTAATAACCTTTTTAGCTAAAGCTTTTTCTATATCAGTAAGCTCTCTTGATTGAGGGTCAATAGCTCCGATACCTCCGAGCATTCTGTTAACAATACAAGATATTACTTCAAAGCTTATGCCAAGTAATATTTGACCCGATAAAGGTTCAAACTCAAATACACCGACACTAATCGGTGAAGGCATTGAACGTACAAACTCTTCATATGTAAGCTGGTCAACAGATACGATTTCTATTTCAACTCTCATACGTAAATAACCGCTAAGAATTAATGAAATAGCCTTAGAGAACTCTCTGTGAATATCTCGTAGAGCTCTCAAATTATCTTTTGAAAATTTATCAGGACGTCTGAAGTTATAAAGTTTATAACTCTTATGTTCCGAGTCGTCTTCAAAATTCTCTATATCTGTTAAATTGTCTGTACTATTGCTGCTTGCCATTTTAACCTATTGAATAATAAATTGTCCGAAGCTTACTCTTAGGACTTCTCTTTCTCCGCCAAGTATTGAGTTAATATCGTTTGTAATCTGTTCTTTTGAAAGTTCTTTACCTGCTGCGGTTGCAAGTTCAGCAGATGTTTTGCTTGAAAGATTTGTAATAACCGCATCTCTGATTGCAGGCTTATATTGATTCATTTCCGCTTGAATTGCAGCCATCGGATCTGCAGCAGGTGCAGCTTCTCCATGACCGTGTCCGCCGCCACCCTTAGCAGGTTCTTCTTTCGGAAAATCTGTTTCTTTTTTGCTTACTTCTATTGCTACGTTAACTTTCAAATATTTTTTTGCATTTTCATCACAAAGGTTCAAAATAAAATCTCCAAGGTCAACAATAATACCTTTTTGGATTTCGTCTTCGTCACCGTCTTCCTCTGCCAACTCTTCTGTATTAAGCTGGAGGGTATTAAGTTTTTGTGTAATTATGTTTTCAACTACAACATAATTAATTACGATTGAAACTATAAGCATGATAACAACTGACGCTATCATCATTATCAAGAATTTTGTCATTTCTTGTTTGTTACTACTTCCAGTACTTTGTATTTGTTCATTTTCAGCCATTATTCTCTTCCCCGATAAATATACCAATATCCATTAATATTATAGCAGGATTTTTTTATTTTGCCAAAAAATCATTCTTTTATATTAGAAAATACTCAATTTATTTTGATTTATCCGAATGAAGATTTGAAAGAATTACTCCGCAAACCATAAATATACAACCTATAAACTCCTTTATACTCAATATTTCCCTGAGTATTATTACTCCTCCGATTACTGCAAAAACAGATTCTAAGCATAGTATAAGAGATGCAAGCACCGGCAATGTATACTTTTGTCCGTATATTTGCAGTGTGTATGCAACACCGCATGTTAATATACCTGCATAAACCAAAGGTACTTTACATGAAATAATTGCCTCAAAACTGGGGCGTTCATATAATAACACAAGAACTCCGGACAATATCGCAAGTACAAAAAATTGTAAACAAGAGACTTTAACGGGATGCACAACTCTTGAATAATAGTAAACGACCATAATGTGAACAGCATAGAAAAAGGCACTTAAAATCAATAGTGAATCATATATATTGAATCCTGTTTGCGGTTTGTAACACAAAAAATATAATCCGGTTATAGCTAATAGTACACTTATTACTATTTCTTTTTTTAACTTATCTCCGAGCAAAATTGATAAAATAGGAACAAAAATTATATATAAAGCAGTAATAAATCCTGCTTTCCCTGCATCTACAAATTGCATACAATATTGCTGAGTTGACATTGCAAGAAATAACACTGTTCCGCAAGCAATTCCTGCTCGAACCAAATTTATATGTTGAAAATGTTTTCTTCTTTCAGTTCTTTTATCCGGAGCGGAAACTTTAACCCAAATAATAACAGGAATTAAGCTTAATCCTCCCAATATGCTTCGTACCATATTAAATGTAAAAGGACCGATATATTCCATGCCGGCTCTCTGAGCGACAAAAGACAAACCCCAGATAAGTGCGGTTAAAAAAAGTGCCAAATTTGCTGTTAGTTTGTTTTTCATTAAACACCTTCTCCCTCTTCCGAATGGAAAAGCTAGTAGAAAGGAGATAACAGCCCCTTACTATTTATCCCTAATATTTTCTATTAACCCAGATTAAGTGGTATCCAAATTGAGTTTTTACAGGCCCGACAACTTCATTTGTATTAGCATCCCAAGCAGCCTTTTCAAACTCTTTTACCATTTGTCCTTTTCCAAAGCATCCCAAATATCCGCCTTTTCTCCCTGACGGACATTGAGAATAAATTTGCGCCAATTGCTGAAAATCTTCATAATTCTTAATTTCAAGTTTTAGTTTTTCTGCCTGAAGCTTTTCCGGAACCAGAATATGACTTGCACAAACATTAATAGGTTCATCAAAACTGCTTCCCATATATGCTTTTACAGGTATAGCAATAAGTATTAAGAAAAATATTATTCCAAAAAATTTTTTCATTATTTCTCCTTTTATTATTAATTTGTTTGCTTATTGATTTCTATTTTAGCTTGTTTCCACAAATTGTTAAATTCATCAAAAGAGTACTCTTCAAATGGCTTTGTTTTTAATTCTTCCATTTTTTTAAATCTTTTTATAAATTTTTTATTGGCACTTAAAAGAGCTTGTTCGGCATCAATCTTATACCAGCGGGCAAGATTTACTGTTGCAAAGAAAATATCTCCCATTTCATCTTCCATTTTTTCTTTGTCACCACTTGCAACAGCTTCTTCAAATTCTTTATATTCTGATTTTATACAATCTTTAAGGCTTTCGACATTTTCCCATTCAAATCCGACTTTAACGACCTTTTTACTTATTTTTTGAGCTGACATTAAAGCGGATTGGGATTTAGATATCCCGTCAAGAATAGATTTTCTGTATGTTTTTTCTTCTTGCTTAAGTTTATCCCAATTTACAACTACATCATTTGCTGAATCAACATGTGTATTTCCGAATACATGAGGATGTCTGTGAATAAGCTTTTCGCTCAATTCTCTTGCTACATCTTCTATATCAAATTCGCCATCATCTTTAGCAATTTGCGCATGCAAAACAACCTGCAAAAGAACATCTCCCAGTTCTTCTCTCAAATTTGCAGTATCTCCGTCATCGATAGCATCTACAGCTTCATAAGCTTCTTCAAGCATATTTGGACGAAGTGATTTATGAGTTTGTTCTCTGTCCCAAGGACAACCGTTTTCACTTCTCAAAATTGCTATTATATCTACCAATTTTTCTAAATTCGGGTATTTCATAGCTTAATTATACCAAGCAGACTTGATTAAGTAAATAAGAGGATACTTTCAAACAAAATAGTTACTTATTAAAATAAAATCCGTCTTTTTTCATTCTTTCAATAACTTCTTTAATTTGCTCTTCAGGACATACTATAGAAACACGGAAATATCCTTGTCCGTATTTACCGAAAGCATCTCCCGGTACTACAACAACCCCAGATTTTTTCATTAAATCATCGGAAAATTCAACAGATGTTTTGTATCTCTCCGGAATCGGAAGCCACAAATAAAATGTTGCATCAGGAATATAAAAATTTTTCCAACCAAGTTCTTTGATTCCGTCAATAAAAAGCTGCTGATTTTTTTTGAATTTTAGATTTGCTTCTTTTATATATTCTTCACCTTCTTCGGAATTAAGAATTTCAGCACTTGCTTTTTGCAATGCTTTAAACAAGCCGGAATCTATTGTTGATTTTAGTTTTCCGAATATTTGCACGGCTTCTTCATTACCGCAAATCCAACCCAATCTCCAACCGGTCATTGCATATGGTTTTGAAAAACTGAAAAACTCTACCGCAATATCCTTTGCTCCCTCTATTTCTAAAATACTCATAGGTTTGAGTTCCGGTTTAAAATACATATCTGTATACGCAGCATCTGATACCAATAAAATATGATGTTTTTTACAGAATTTAACAACACTTTCCATATATTCTCTTGTAGCAGTTGCACCAATCGGATTATTTGGATAGTTGATGAGTAATGCTTTAACTTTTTTAGGGTTAAAACCGTCTTTAATAAGCTGTTCAAAAACATTTTCCATGTCCGGCATGTAATTGTTTTCCGGTTTTAGCGGAACAGAATATGCACATCCTCCGGAAACTTTTATCATTTCTTTATATGAAGCATAGCCCGGATCAGGCACCATAATGATATCTTGGTCATCTTTAACAGTTGTCGGATTAATCATTACTCTTATAAAGTTTGCAATACCCTCCTTTGAACCTATAAGAGAGAAAATCTCTTTATCAGGATTAAGTTCAACATTAAAACGGGTTTTCATACGTTTTGCTATAGCATCTCTTAAATATTTTTCACCTTTGGGAGTTGAATATAGATGCGCACCTTTTTCTTCAAGAGCATTTTTTAAGTCATCAATTACTTTCTTTGGCGGTGCCGCCGTAGGTGCTCCCATTGATAACATTATTGGTGCTCTGTTTTTAGCAACAAGCTCCGGTGTTATTTTTGCTACAGTCTCCTTGATTCTAAACATTATATATGTTTCAAGCGTTTGTACATAATCGTTAAAAAATTCTCGCATTTATATTCCCTTTTTTTGTTAGTGGACATCGTCACTTTTAAATTATATACCAACATTATAAAATACGATAGTTTTTTTGATATAAAGTTTTATGTGTACTTGATGGAATCAAAAAAGAGAGAATTATAGTGAATAATTTTTTATTGAAGGAATTTTTATGCAATTATTCAAATATTCAATAGTTGTAAGCTTTTCCTTATAAAGATATTTAATAAAATTAAGATAAGCAATTTCCGGAGAACTTAAAAGCAAGTTTATTTCAAAACCTTCCGAACAAAAAGGCTCGTAATCATACACAACGTAACTGTTATACTTACTTTT
>Ga0247611_10007194_pt1 | contig 14045 bp, 13 predicted proteins | sample 177DNAGHGhighgp2_FD_192422 | JGI IMG/M metagenome (GOLD analysis project Ga0247611, IMG submission 192422) | Sheep rumen microbial communities from Palmerston North, Manawatu-Wanganui, New Zealand - 1770 DNA GHGhigh gp2 | ecosystem: Host-associated > Mammals > Digestive system > Stomach > Rumen...
GGCCACGCAGCTGGCCACGGAGATGGGCGACGACTTTGTCTCTATCGAGCATCTGCTGCTGGGTCTGGTGTCGGGTCGCGACGAGGTGTCGCGCCTGATGAAGGACGCCGGCGTGAGCGAGAAGGGGCTACGCACCGCCATAGCCGACCTGCGCAAGGGCAGCAAGGTGGGCAGCCAGAGCGCCGAGGAGACCTACAACGCCCTGAACAAGTATGCCAAGAACCTGAACCAATTGGCGCAGGCCGGCAAGCTGGACCCCGTGATAGGACGTGACGAGGAGATACGCCGCGTGCTGCAGATCCTCAGCCGCAGGACCAAGAACAACCCCATCCTCATCGGCGAGCCCGGTGTGGGCAAAACGGCCATAGCCGAGGGCTTGGCGCACCGCATTGTGAGCGGCGACGTGCCCGAGAACCTGAAGAGCAAGACCATCTACAGTCTGGACATGGGCGCACTGATTGCAGGCGCCAAGTATAAAGGCGAGTTCGAGGAGAGGCTGAAGAGCGTTATCCGCGAGATCAACGAGGCTGACGGCGAGATTATCCTCTTCATCGACGAGATCCACACGTTGGTGGGTGCCGGCGGTGGCGAGGGGGCCATGGATGCAGCCAATATCCTGAAGCCCGCTCTTGCTCGTGGCGAACTGAGGGCTATCGGCGCCACCACCCTGGCCGAGTATCAGAAGTACTTCGAAAAGGACAAGGCGCTGGAACGCCGTTTCCAGAGTGTGCTGATAGACGAGCCGGATGTGAACGACACTATCAGCATACTGCGTGGACTGAAGGAGCGTTACGAGGTTCACCACAAGGTGCGTATCAAGGACGAGGCCATCATCGCCGCCGCCGAATTGAGCCACCGTTATATCAGCGACCGTTTCCTGCCGGACAAGGCTATCGACTTGATCGACGAGGCCGCCGCCAAACTGCGTCTGGAGATTGACTCGGTGCCCGAGGAACTGGACGAGATTGAGCGCCGTATCCGCCAGCTGGAAATCGAACGCGAGGCCATCAAGCGCGAGAACGACACCGACAAGCTGGCCCAGCTGGGCAAGGAGATTGCCGACCTCAGCGAGCAACGGAACCAGATGAAGGCCCGTTGGCAGAGCGAGAAGACCATCGTGGAGAGCATCCAGTCGGAGGTGAAGAACATCGAGAGCTATAAGTTCGAGGCCGAACAGGCTGAGCGTTCGGGCGACTATGGCCGTGTGGCCGAGTTGCGCTACGGACGCATCAAGGAGGCCGAGAAGCATGTGGCCGACCTGAAGCAGCAGCTGAAGGAGATGCAGGCCGACAATGCAATGATCAACGAGGAGGTGGACTCGGAACAGATAGCCGAGGTGGTGTCGAAGTGGACGGGCATCCCCGTGACGAGGATGCTGCAGAGCGAGCGCGAGCGGCTGCTCCACCTGGAGGACGAGCTGCACAAGCGTGTGGTGGGTCAGGACGAGGCCATCAGCACCATCGCCAACGCCATACGCCGTAGCCGTACGGGACTGAGCGACGGCCGTCGCCCGATAGGCTCCTTCCTCTTCCTCGGTACCACGGGCGTGGGCAAGACCGAGTTGGCACGAGCCCTTGCCGAGGTGATGTTCGACGATGAGGACATGATGGTGCGTATCGATATGAGCGAGTACCAGGAGCGGCACAGCGTGTCGCGTCTCATCGGAGCGCCCCCGGGATATGTGGGCTACGACGAGAGCGGCCAGCTGACCGAGGCTGTGCGCCGCAAGCCGTATAGCATCGTCCTCTTCGACGAGATTGAGAAGGCGCACCCCGACGTGTTCAACACCTTGCTGCAGGTGCTGGAGGACGGTCGACTGACCGACAACAAGGGACGTACCGCCGACTTCAAGAACACGGTGATTATCATGACCTCGAACATGGGTAGCGACGTCATCCGCCAGCGGCTGGAGGGCAGCTCGATGAGCGACTACGAGCTGGAGGAGACAAAGCGTGCGGTGCTTGAACTGCTGAAACAGCAGGTGCGTCCTGAGTTTCTGAACCGTATCGACGAGATAGTGATGTTCCGTCCGCTGACGCAGAGCCAGATTCGCGAGGTGGTGAAGATTCAGTTGAACAACGCTGCCAAGATGTTAGAGAAGAACGAGATTCTCATCTCCGCCACCGACGAGGCCATCGACCACCTGGCACGCATAGGCTACGACCCGGCCATGGGTGCCCGTCCGGTGAAGCGTGTCATCCAGCGCGAGATACTGAACGAGCTGTCGCGCCAGATTCTCGAGGAGAAAATCAAGACCAACGACACCATTATCATTGATGTGATCGACGACCAGTTCGTCTTCTACAACCCCCAGCAGAAGTAACCCCTTCTGCGGGATAAAGAGAGCGGGAGCTTCGGATGAAGCTCCCGCTCTCTCTTTTTTTGTCCGGCTGCAGCGGTGGTGGGGTCCTATTGCCTGCGGCCCCCTTTGTAGAAATGCTTGCTCCAGTATTTGTCGTCGAGGCGGCTGATGATGACGCCGCGCGAGGTGGAGGAGTGGGCAAAGAGACCGTCCTTGAGGTAGATGCCTACATGCGACACTCGTCCCTTGCTGTTGGTGAAGAAGACGATGTCGCCTTCGTGCAGTTCGCTTTTTGAGATGAGCGTGACGTCCTCCTGCATATCGTTGGCCACACGGTGCAGGTTGATGTTGTACACTTTGCGGTAGATGTGGCCTACAAAGCCGGAGCAGTCGACCCCGTTTTTGTCGGTCCCGCCATAGCGGTAGGGGGTGCCCATCCAGGTCTGGATGGCGTTGTAGAGCTCCTCGTTGTCGTCGGGGCCGCGCTCGATGCCGAGGGCGTTGACATTGCCTGAGCGTCGTGCCTCGTCGGAGACTGTCGGGACGTAGGGTACCTCCTTGACGTATTCGTCCACGTAGAGCTCGCCCAGTGAGTAGTCCTCCTCCTCCAGGTCACGGCTGAGGAAACGTTTAACACTCTCGCACGAGGCGAACATCAGTATGGCGGCAAGGCAGATTAGCGGGAGGGAGAGGCGGCGCATGGCAGTGGTCATTCTTTGACGATAAAGATGTCTTCGTTCTGGCGCTTCATGTAGTAGTGTTCGCGCCCGTAGGTTTCGATGGCTTCGGGGTTGTCGATAAGCGAGACGGCGGCGATGCTGTCCTGCTCGATGCCCTTTTCGATGAGCTTGGCCTCCTTCTTCAGCTCGGACACTTCGCGCTGCAGACGGTGGGTCACCAGGACATTGTTCTCGCCCAGAAAGATGTAGAAGAGCAGAAAGATAAGCGTGGCGGCAACGTATTTGTTGCGTATGATGCGCCAGATGAGCAACAATGTCTTTTTCATGGTCGGCGAGTATTAGGATGGACAGTGGGTGACCGGAGCGGCTATTTCACTCTGAGCCGTTGGCCATAGCGTATGCGGTCGGAACGGAGGTTGTTGAGCTTTTTGATATTGTGTACGGTGGTGCCGTGTTTGGCTGCAATGGAGGTGAGATTTTCCCCTCGGCGTACTTTGTGGTAGACGTTGCCGCTCTTGCGGTGCGACGAGGAGCTCTGCTTCTTGGCCACGGGACGAGGTTCTGCCGGTGCCACGACAACCGGCGCCGCCGAGAGAGAGTCCTCGCTGTCGCGGAAGATCTCCTCGGCATGCTGGATGAGGTCGTTCATCTTGTTGGTGGGGATGCAGAGGGGGTAGGAACCGTTTTGGCCCGGGATATAGTCGGCGCGGTATTGGGGGTTGAGGCCGCGGAGCTCATCGATGTCGATACCTATATATTTGCTGACATTGGCAAAGGTCATGTTGCGCTCAACCATCACGGTGTCGGTGCGAAGGGGGATGGTGACGCGCTTGGGGTGCAGGCCGTGTTCGGGATAGAAGTTCATGATGTAGGCGGCGGCAATGAAGGCAGGCACATAGCCGCGGGTTTCGCGGGGGAGATAGGGGTAGATCTGCCAGAAGTTCTGCTTCCCGCCGCTGCGGGCAATGGCCTTGTTCACGTTGCCGGGTCCGCAGTTGTAGGCGGCAATGGCCAGGTGCCAGTCGCCGAAGACATTGTGGAGGTCGTGGAGGTAGTGCGCTGCAGCGTCCGACGATTTGTAGGCATCGCGGCGTTCGTCGATGATGGAGTTCACCTCAAGGCCGTAGTTCTTGCCGGTGGTGTACATAAACTGCCACAGGCCAGCGGCTCCGACACGCGAGGTGGCCTGGGGGTTCATGGCCGATTCGACAATGGTGAGGTATTTCAGCTCCTCGGGCACGTCGTAGCGCGCCAGCGATTCCTCGAACAGCGAGTTGTAGTACTCCGACAGGGTGAGCATCACGTCCAGACGGTTGCGCATGCGGTTAAGGTACATGCGGATGTGGGCGCGCACCTCCTGGTTGAAGGTCATGGGAATGACGGTGTGCATGGAGGCAAGACGCTTTGCGATGACGGAGTCGGGTATCTGGTCGAAGGCATAGTCGGTGTTGATGTTGGCGTGGTGGCGCCGCGATGTGGAAGAATATTTGCTTATCACATAGCTGTTAAGCAGGCTGTCGTAGTTGGTGACAAACTGGTCGGCCATGTCGAGGGCTTCTTGGTTGACATGGTGGTTCTGCGCATTCACAACCGGTGCGGAAAGCAGCAGGATGACGATGGTATATAACAGTCGTTTCATTGGGTTTGATGAAATAGTCCTAACATGTTTGGTGCTGTGCCCCGACGAAAGGCCGGAATGAGGGCGTTGTTTCTCCAAAAGCATATCGAAAGGGCAGTTAGCACAATATTTTTTTCTAATTAATAAACTGCAAAATTACACATATTTTCTTTCATGGCAAAATTTAATGAGAGGTTTTTTCGAACAGATGCATGTCAGAAAAAAAAAATCCACCTACAACCTGTTGATGGAGCAAATATTAACTGCGTCGGCGCGTGTGGAAAAAAATATTTTTTGAGGAGGATGGGGCATGATACGATTTTTTTGTGTACTTTTGCATCATCATTAAACCGAAAAAAAGTATTTTATCATTATGGAAATCACTATCACAGAAGAAAATTTCGACGAAGTGTTGAAGAAAAACGCCGTAGTAATGGTTGATTTTGGCGCCACATGGTGCGGACCCTGCAAAGCCCTTGCCCCCGTGGTCGAGGAGATAGCAAACGACTATGAAGGACGCGCCGCCGTGGGCAAGGCCGATGTGGACCAGTGCCCCAGTGTCACTGCTCGTTTCCGTATCCGCAACGTGCCCACAGTCCTCTTTTTCAAAAACGGTGAGTTGAAGGACAAGAGCGTGGGAGCCGTGCAGAAGAAAACGCTCACCGATAAGATCGACAGCCTGCTCTAACCGCATTGTTTGAGGATTTAGAGAGATACAAGTCGCTGGATTTCTATGCACGCCAGACGGTGGAGGGATTCATCGCCGGTTTGCATAGAAGTCCTTTTCACGGTTTCTCTGTCGAGTTTGCCGAACATAGGCAGTATTCGCAGGGCGAGTCGACACGCAACATCGACTGGAAACTCTACGGCCGTACCGACAAGCTCTTCGTAAAACGATACGAGGAGGAGACCAATCTCCGTTGCCAGCTGGTGGTCGACCATAGCAGCTCCATGCTCCTGCCCACCGAGGGGCAAGGCGATTTGCGCCATCCCAACAAGCTGACCTTTGCCTGCTATGCTGCCGCCGTGCTCACCGAGCTGCTGGTAAGGCAGCGCGACGCTTTCGGGCTGTCGCTGCTGAGCGAGGGCATCGACCTGCAGACCGACTGCCGCAGCAGCCGTGCCTTCCAGCAGTACCTGCTGCAAATACTCGAATCCGAACTGAGGTGCAAACCCTCCATGCGCGAGAAGGACACCACGAAGACCGGTTTGAACAGGGGAACACAAATCACAGAGGCCTTGCACCTTACCGCCGAACGGCTCCACCGGCGCTCGATGGTGGTGATATTCACCGACGCCTTGGTGAAACCCTCCGACCGCGACCCTTTGATGGATGCCCTCCGCCACCTGCGCCATTGCAAGCACGAGGTGCTGCTGTTCCACACGCTCCATCATGCGCAGGAGATTGAGTTCGATTTCGACAACCGCCCCACAGAATTTATCGACCTGGAAACGGGCAGGCATCTCAAAGTCCAGCCCGGCGAAGTGATGGAAAAGTATCACGACCACATGCTCCGGGTAACAGCGGACATAAAACGCCACGCCATCCAATACCATATTGACTACCAACCAGTAGATGTGGGACTGGGTGTAGAGCAAGTGCTGCTCCCCTATCTGTTGAAAAGGAGCCGGCACCAGTAATCGGAAGTTTTTTTTGTTAAATGTTAGCCGCAAAATGCAAGAATCAAAATTTTTTTTATATCTTTGCAAACTGAAGTGGCTAGGTTTTGCCATGTGATAGAGTATTGAAATCATTATATAGAATAATATATCAAACCTATGAGTACAAAGAAATATACCTTAGTAATCAACCCCGGCGCCACGTCAACAAAGGCCGCCATCTATGAGGGGGAGACAGAAGTGTTTACCGAGAATTTGTCACACCCCATCGAGGAAATACAGAAGTTCCACGAGGTGGCAGACCAGTTCGACTACCGCAAGGGTGCCATCCTCGATATGCTGAAACGCCACGGCGTGGGCACCGACGAGATTGCCGTAGTCATGGGTCGCGGCGGTTTGACCCGCCCGTGCGAAAGCGGCGTCTATCGCGTCAATGACCTCATGAAACAGGAGTGCCACGACGGCATCCAGGGCAAGCATGCCTGCAACCTGGGCGCACTGATCAGCGACTCCATCGCCACCGAAATCGGTCTGCCTTGTGCTTACATCGCCGACCCCGGTATTGTGGACGAGCGTCCCGAGTATGCCAAGATTACGGGTCACCCCATTTTCGACCTCGACCCGCACCGTGAAGGTGTCATCTGGCACTGCCTCAACCAGAAGATGACGGCAAAACTGTATGCCCGCGAGCTGGGCAAGCACTACGAGGACCTCAACCTCATCATCGCCCACATGGGTGGCGGCGTGAGCGTGGGTATCCATGAGCACGGCCGCTGCGTGGAGGTGAACCGCGCTCTGTGCGGATTGGGCGCTTTCTCGCCCACCCGTTGCGGAAGCATCAATGCCAGCAAACTTATCGAAGTGGCCTGCAGCGGTAAATACACCGAGGCGCAGCTGAAGAAGATCGTCACCGCAGAAGGTGGCTTTGTGGCATACCTGGGCACCAACGACGCTTACGAAGTGGAGAAGAAAGCCCTGGCCGGCGACAAGAAGTGCCAGCTGCTGGTCGACGCCTTCTGCTATCAGGTATCGTTGGAAATCAGCCGTCTGGCCGCCGTGGTCTGCGGCAAGGTCGATGCCATTCTCCTCACTGGCGGTATCGCTTACAGCAAACCTTGGATGCAGATGATTACAGACCGCGTGAGCTGGATAGCCCCCGTCAAAGTCTACAAGGGTGAGAACGAGATGCTGGCCCTGGCCATCTGCGGCAAGGAAATCCTTGACGGTGTTGCCCCCAAGGAGTACAAATAAAACCATCCTGAGTCCCTCAGGCATCAACAACATTAATGTCAGCCGAGTCGTTTCCGGTTGGCATTAATGTTGATTGTGCAAAATAGACATTTATCAATACCAATAATCCATACAACAATGAAGAAAGTAATGATTCTTTTGGCCGCCCTGGCCGTGGGTGCCATGGCAACAGCCCAAGAGGTGAAAATCAAATGCGGCAAAGCTACCATGAGCGAAGCCGATTATCACATGCTGAAACAGAAAGCCGATGCCTACGAGGCAACAAAGAAAGCACTCGACGAGACACTCGCCAGCTACCAGAAGCAGCAGCAGATGAACGATATGTACCGCCCCGTCGAGCTGAAGACCTTCAACGATTCCGCCTCCTATGCTATTGGAAAGGACATCTACCAGAACTGGATGCAGCAGAACCTCGGCATCAACGGCGAGGCTGCCGGACAGTCGATGATTGACTGCTATAAAGGGCAGAACCGTTGGGACGAAGCCACTATGCGCCCCCTGTTGAACCGTTTCCAGGAGGAGTTTGAGAAACGTCAGCGCGAAGAACAGGAACGCATGATGGCCGGAAAGGACGACAACATCGCCGCCGGAAAGAAATTCATGGAAGAGAACGCCCTCAACAAATCGGTGTATCAGACCAAGAGCGGTCTCCAGTACAAGATCGTGAAGAAGGGCAACGGCAAGAAACCCAAGGCTACCGACAAGGTGAAGGTACACTACACCGGCAAACTGCTTGACGGAAAAGTGTTCGACAGCAGTGTCGAGCGTGGCCAACCCGCCGAGTTCTTCCTCAATCAGGTCATCCCCGGATGGACCGAAGGCCTGCAGCTGATGGATGTGGGCTCCACCTATATTCTTTACATCCCTTACAATCTGGCCTATGGCGAACAGCCTGTAGGTTCCATACCTCCCGGCTCCACGCTGATATTCGAGGTCGAATTGCTTGATATCCTTCCCGCCACCAACCAGAACAACGGAGGCATACAGGTAATCCGTAAATAAGTGAATACGTTCGGCAACATATTCCGGCTGACAACCTTCGGCGAATCCCACGGCCTGGCCATAGGGGGAATCATCGACGGTTGCCCAGCCGGTTTGTCGATAGACACCTCGCTGGTCGACGCAGAACTGAAGCGTCGACGGGAGGGCGATACCCCCTCGCCGGACACCACGCTGCGCCGTGAACCCGACCAGGTGGAATGGCTGAGCGGACTCCTCGACGGCAAGACATTGGGCACGCCCATCGCCTTTGCAATCCGCAACCGCGATCACCGCACCGAGGATTACGAAGCCCTGCGCGACTGTTGTCGTCCGGGACATGCCGATTATACCTACCAGCAGAAGTACGACCTCCGCGATCATCGTGGAGGCGGGCGGGCTTCGGGTCGCGAAACGGCATCGCGTGTGGTCGGAGGCGCTGTCGCCAAGATGTGGCTCCGTACCCAGGGGGTCACCCTCCACGCCACCCGACAGGGATACAGCATCACATGCAGGGTGCTTGGACTCCCCGCCGGCGTGGGAGAACCTGTCTTCGATCGTCTCAACGCCCGCTTGGCCTATGCCGTGCTCTCCATACCCTCGGCCATGGCCTTCGCCATGGGGGAGGGTGTGGACGATTGGCGCCTGTCGGCCGATGACTATCCCGACCAATGGGTAAGTCAAGGACAGGGCGAGACCCTCACGGTCACAAACCACTGCGGCGGCATACAGGGCGGCATCAGCAACGGAATGCCCGTGGTCTTCCATGTCGGATTCCATCCTCCCGTCACCCGCCCCAACGGCATGGACTGCCGCTGTCCCGACGGCACACTGAAACAGGTGGCGCCCCACGGGCGGCACGACAGCGACCACGGCGCCCGCCTCCCAGTGATAGTCGAAAGCATGGCAGCACTCACCCTAGCCGACCTGTTCCTAACCTATACCGCGTCTCACCGTTGACGACCATAATGCATACAATCATTCAATCAACCACCACAATGAAGAAATCACTTTTCCTTACCCTCACCGCAGTAATGCTCCTGGCCTCGTGCGGCAGCAAAAACGATATTGTCATCACCGGCACCCTGAATGGCGGAGCAGGCAAAACTATCTACATAGAAGAAATGACACCGGAGTCGCGCCTATTCATCGACTCGATAAAACTCGACAGTAAAGGCCACTTCAAATTCCGCTACGCAATGCCGTACAAGACCTTCTATAATGTCCACGTCAGCGAATCGGACTATATCGTGCTTCTTCCCGACATGGGGGAGAAAATCGACATACAAGGCGATTACGACTCCCTTTCCTATACCTATCACCTGAATGCCGGAGCCGAATCGCAGCTGTTGTGGCAGCTGCAGGACTACACCAACAACGGCAGCCGTACACTGCTCGACATCGTTTCTACCGACCAGCACAACCAGCAGCTTCTTGCCGAGGGTGCCATCACCCAGGCGGACTACGATGCGGCACGCAAGCAGACCGACTCGCTCTATCTTGATGCCTTTGCCGACCAACAGCAGTATGTCGTACATTTTATCCAGGACAACCTCGGCTCACTGGCCACGCTTATTGCGCTGTACAAGCCCTTCAACAACCGTCCGCTCATCAATCCCGAGGACAGCTTTGAATTTTATGAGGCTGTGCTCGAGGGGCTGGAGGAAAGCATGCCGGACAACCCCCATACACTGAATTTCAAAAACCAAGTCGAGCGCACCCGCTTCCAGTATGCCAGGTAGCAAACTATATTTCATCACCGATGCCCACCTGGGGGCAGGCCCCGATACCCTGGAACGGGAACGGGAGCTCTGCTCATTGCTCGACCGTATAAAAGAAGATGCCGCCAAAGTGGTCTTCCTTGGCGACATGTTCGACTTCTGGTTTACCTATAAATATGTAGTACCCAAAGGTTTCATCCGTCTACTCGGACGCATGGCCGCTCTGGCCGACGCCGGGGTCGAGCTACACTTCTTTGTGGGAAACCACGACATGTGGATGTTCGACTACCTCAAAGACGAGATGGAAATAACCATGCACAACGACCCCTCAGTATTGGAGTTCGACGGCAAACGGTTCCTCGTAGGCCACGGCGACGGGTTAGGCCATCAGGATAAGCGATACGACTGTCTACGGCGTATTTTCCGCAGTCGGCTGAACCAGCGACTCTTTTCCATCTTGCCCGAATGGATGACCTTCGGATTGGCTACCGGATGGAGCAGTAGCAGCAGGAAAAGCCACATAAAAAAGAATCCCGACATCTTCAAGTACCAAGGCGACGATCGCGAAGGAATAGTCATTTATTGTCGCGAGCGGATGGCAAAAGAGCACTTCGATTACTGTGTGTTCGGACACCGGCATACTCCACTTGTTAGGGAAATTACCGCCGACAATGGTACTAAATCGACCTATGTCAATGTAGGCGACTGGCTGATGAACCGCAATTATGCAGTCTATTCTGATGGAACGATGACCTTGTTCCCTTGATTAGATACAGGATTGCCCGCGGTACTCAAATCGGTCGTCAGAAAGCCGAAAAAACCTACAGTTTAACTGTCGAACCGTGCAATACACGGTGATAAGCCCTGTCTCATACCTTGTTCTGCCTACCCGCCCTGCGCTGTGGAGCGGCAACGATCCCCCCTCGCTATGGAGAGGGGCCGTTCAATCCTGCATCCTTATAGTATCGTTATAGCATCGTTACTCGACATGGTAACGGATAACTATCCGAGAAGCAGGCAACATCGACCCAGGATTGAACGACCCAAGTGGGTTGTGGAGTGTCGTTCGCTGCAACTTCACGGCACTGCGGTGGGGCAGGGGAGACTAATGGAGGGCGTAGCGGAGGGGTAGGACCATGCCCGTATGGGACGTGGAGAAATGCCGTTGGGACTAATGATTGATTTGGGTTGAATGGCGCTATTTGGCAGGATAACCGAGCGCTTGGAGAAGGGCGACGACACGTTCGCGGAAATCCCCTTGGATAATGATTAGACCGTCTTTTACACTGCCGCCTACACCGCATTTGGTTTTAAGTGTCCGTCCAAGCTCGTCGAGGTCGTCGTCGGTCCCGATAAAGCCAGATATCGCCGTGACCGTTTTGCCTCCACGTCCGCTGCGTTCCATGCGTACGCGCAATTTCTGAGCGGAAGGGGGCAATGTTTCGGCCTGGGGAGCATCGTCGTATTGGTACTCGAAGTCGGGATTGGTAGAATATACCACTCCCACGGCATTGCGAGGATTGTTTTTCTTCGACATGACTATTTCTTTTTGGGTAGCAGTTGGTTTCGTGTCATCCCCAACTGTTCTTTTACCACTTGCAGCTGCTCGGCTGTCTGGGGAGAAATCAGGGCGCGTTTCATGTCGCGCTTCAATATCTTGAGACTGCGTGTGTGGTTGACAAAGTGGAGCTCGTTGCCTACGTTCTCGCCTTCACCGTCAATATTGACCCATTTGTCGACATTGCCCGCCACAAAGACTTCGTGAGCCTTGAACATCTCGACATGTTGGCTGAGTTCGAAGTGGTTGGCATAGACCAGAGGACCGGTGACAGGGAGATGCTCGATGGGAATCTTGTCAACAATACTGATGTCGATAAGCCCGTCGTCGAGTTTGGCTTGAGGAGCCACGGCAGCATTGTAGCCAAACTGGTTACTGTTGGCGAAAGTGGTGAACCATGCCTTGCGCCGGAGTTCCTTTCCGTCAATGACAAGCGTATAGTCTTTCGACTCGTATGAAGGGTATTCGCGCAAAATGAGGTTGAGATAGGCTGAGAATCCCCGCATCTTAGCTGCCTTCATCAGGCGGGCGATATAGGCGTCGAATCCCACACCGGCTATGCTGGCGATATAGTATTGGTCGTTGAGGATGATGGTGTCGATCAGTCCTTCATTGTCCTGGTTTAGCACACGGATGGCAAATGCAGGGGTCAGGGGAATCTTCATGCAGCGTGCCAAGCCATTGCCGCTGCCGCAGGGAATTATACCGAGAGTGGCATCGCTGCCGTGCATGCCAGCGATGACATCGTTCACACTGCCGTCGCCACCCACAGCGGTAATGACATCAAAGCCCTCCATGGCTCCCTGCCGTGCAAGCTCGGTGCCGTGGTGGATATGCTCGGTGTAGCGTACCTCGTAGTCGTAGATGTCAAGGTTCAGATTTGAGTGTAGCAGTCGTTCTATCTTTTTTTGCCGTCCAACGCCCGAGATGGGGTTGACGATTACGAGCATCTTTTTCTTCATGTCAATGTATTTCGTTTTTTATAAGACGGTTGTTGTATTGTTGCACAATGGCTTTGAGTAGTTGTATGTTGCCGTTGCCTTCTTCTTTGTCGTGTGTGAGTACGGCGATTTTTCCGTCGGCGGTTTCTAGTTGGTGATAGCTGTTGCCATAGGCAATCTGCCATCCGCCTTCAGGATTGCGGAAGGCACTGGTGCCGAAACAGACAGTCTTGGCAGGGATGCCGAGATAGTCGAGGAGGGTGGGCATAATGTCGGTTTGTTGCATCAAGCGATTATAGCGTATGTGGGTGTCGGCAGTGTCGTCCGCCTGGGGCAGGTGGATGATAAGAGGAATGCGGTACCATCCATTGTAATCGTTATATGTACGGCTGAGTCCTTGTCCGCTGTGGTCTGCTGTGATGAGGAAAAGCGTGTGGGGATACCAATCGGTCTGCCGTGCGGCATCGAAGAATTTTCTCAAGGCATTGTCGCTGTACGACACCACCTGGCAGAGAGGGTGGGGTCCTTCGGGGAACTGGCCCACACGGTCGGGCTGCATGGTGTAGGGGTGGTGCGAGGATAAGGTGAAGACACCGGCAAAGAATGGCTGCTGGAAAGTGGACAACTGGCGGGACATGTATTGGAGGAAGTACTCGTCGAATATGCCCCAGGTGCCATCGTAGTCGGACTGGCGTGACAGACGGTCGGCCATGTATTCATTCTGTCCATAGTATTCCTGAAATCCCATGCGAGCGCAGAGTTTGTCGAACGACATGACGCCATTGTAGCTGCCGTGGAAGAATGCCGTGTGGTACCCGTTGTCGCGAAGCAGCGAGGGGAGGGAGCGGAGGTCGTTTTCGGCATAGTCGCTCATGGTGATGGGGAAGGGCATGAGTGTGGGCAGTGAGCTGAATATGGCAGGGATGCCTTCGATGGATTTCTTGCCATTGGCTCGGCCTTGGTATACGATACTGTGGGCGGCTAGCGAATCGAGGAAAGGCGTGAAAGAAGGCATGATGCCTTGGTTGTAGCATCCCATGTATTCTTGCGAGAAACTCTCAAGGACGATGACAACGATGTTGTTGTAGCAAAGTGTGGTCTTTTTTCCAGTGCTGTCGGTGACATAATAGTGGCCTGCGTTGGCTGCCCAACCCGTGCGCATCTGTGCAGTGACATTGGTGTCGGGCAGGAAGAGCGGGTTGAAGAGGGCCTGGGCTTTGGAGTCATCCATATAGGTGGTCTCTTTGAGCGTGCCGCCGTTGAAGGTGCGCACTATATTGTATCCGCTATTGGTGACCAATGCGCTGTTTTTGGCTTGGCAGTAGTTGGTGGTGTCGTTCCAGGTGATGTTTTTCCCGCAGCCGCCACGCAGTAGG
>Ga0247611_10007195_pt1 | contig 14045 bp, 12 predicted proteins | sample 177DNAGHGhighgp2_FD_192422 | JGI IMG/M metagenome (GOLD analysis project Ga0247611, IMG submission 192422) | Sheep rumen microbial communities from Palmerston North, Manawatu-Wanganui, New Zealand - 1770 DNA GHGhigh gp2 | ecosystem: Host-associated > Mammals > Digestive system > Stomach > Rumen...
TGGTGCAATTTCGTGACGGTTTCCGATGATTTCGAGTCTTTTGTTATTACATTCGTGTTTGACGGAAAGGAATGTTTCCATTTCACATGGGATAAGGAGACAAAGAGATTCCTTACGGAAGATCCAGACGGAACCGTGTTTGCGTACAATTTCGCTACTGGTACGATTGAACAATGTAACGTTCAAAAAGATGTTCAGAATGAACAGAGTAAAGATGACGATAAATGCTTGGCTCCTGATCTGAATGATTCAAAAGATCAATGTGTTGAGGAACTTCCGAAGAATAAAAACTTAGCAAGTACGATCAAGGAACGCATTGAAGCTTATGATGATGCAAAATTAGCTGATCTTGATCCTTGTAACGGGTGTGATTCATTTTTCTGCCCAGTGAAAGCGTTCGATGTGTTTATCAATAATATCGTCAATAATACGAATTATGCATCACTTCACGATGAAGATGGTAATGTCACTGGTTTGGTTGCTGATGTGATTGAACTTATTCCAGATGACGTTGAACTTCCCCTTGATATGTCGAATATAGACATCTACAACAAATTGTACCATGATGAATCAGATCTTCTTGATGCTTTTTGTCAGGATTTCGTTGAGCTGTATGGGTTCACAAAGTGTTATTGGGACGCCAATACGGACGAAATCGGAAACGTTGTTCAACTTACGGTGACTTGGGTATTCTGAACATATCAAGATTTATAAAATGAATATTTAAATGATCAGGGGAATTGATAAAATTCTCCTGATCTTTTCTAAAAAACATAAAATCAAATACATAACTATGTCTAAGATTATCGGTATAGATTTAGGTAGTACAATGAGTGCTGTTGCCGTGTGTCAGAACGGCAAACCAGAAATTATCGTGAATCAGGACGGCGAAAGAACAACACCGTCCGTTGTCGGATATGGCAAAGATGGTGAAATCAAGGTTGGTTCGGCGGCAAAGAGACAAAGTGTTATCAACTCAAAGAGCACGATCGAAGTCATTAAGAGGTTCATTGGAAACTCATGGAAAAAGACAAAGCAATACGCAAAGGACTTTACGTATGAATTGGTGGAAGGGCCTAATGATTCCGTAAGAGTCAAGATCGGAGAAAAGGAATATACCCCACAGGAAATCAGTGCTGAGGTCTTGAGAAAACTGAAATCGGCTGCTGAAGATTTCCTTGGTGAGAAAGTGGATGGTGCCGTTATCACGGTTCCAGCTTATTTCGATGATCAACAGCGCACAGCAACGATTGAAGCAGCCAAGATTGCTGGTCTTGACTGTAAGCGTATTATCAACGAGCCAACAGCGGCTTGTTTAGCTTTCGGATATGACAAACCTGACAAGACCAATGTGATTCTTGTCCTTGACATTGGTGGTTCAACGGCTGATGTTTCCATCATCGAGATGGGTGACGGCGTGTTCGAGGTCAAGTCCACACAAGGTGACATGGTTCTTGGAGGACGTGACCTTGACAACGAGATTGTGAAGTGGATCGTGGGTGAGTTCAACAAACAGTTCGGTTATGATGTTTCAAAGGATCCTATGGCTTTCCAGAGAGTCATCGAGGAAGCTGAAAAGGCAAAGATCAGTCTTTCTTCTTCGGTCTCTACAGAAATAAACATGCCTTACCTTGCTGTTGTCGATGGTGTCCCGAAGCATTTTGTTGCCACATTAACAAGGGCTCAATTCGAACGTATGGCCGAAGGGTTCATGACAAAGGTGGAAAATCTCGTGAAAGGTGCATTGAGTGCAGCTGATATGGGAACATCACAAATCAACGAAGTCCTTCTTGTTGGAGGAACTACACGTGTTCCTTTGGTTCAGGACTTTGTTCGTAAGTATTTCGGTAAGGAAGGTAATAAGTCTGTCAATCCTGACGAGGCTGTTGCACTTGGAGCAGCCGTGCAGGGATCGATTCTTGCTGGAGACATGGGGAGTGATCTTGTGTTGCTTGACGTTACTCCGATGAACCTCAATATCACAACACTTGGTGGAGTCGCAACCGTTATGATTCCAGCAAACACGACAATCCCTACTTCTCATGATAACATATTCTCGACGGCAGAGGATAACCAGACGTCGATTACAGTTATTGTTACACAGGGAAACAGACCGATTGCGTCACAGAACAAGCAGCTCGGTTTGTTCAATCTCGACGGTATCGCGCCAGCCGAACGTGGTGTCCCTCAATTGAAGGTTACGTTCGATATTGACTCGAATGGTGTTCTGAGTGTTACTGCAAAGGATATGGCGACCAACAAGGAACAGAGTATCCGCATCGAGGGTTCCTCTAACTTGAGTGACGAGGAGATCGATCGTATGCGTAAGGATGCTGAGGCTCATGAGGCTGATGACAAGGCTTATACGGAGAAGGTTCAAAAGAACAACATGTATGAGACTCAGATTTTTGCTGCGGAAAAGACATTGAAGAACAACTGGGATGATATCAGCGAGGAACTGAAGACAGAGCTTCAGGAGAAGACTGATGCTATGAAGGCTGTGTTCAATGTCAAAGAGTCTGACAGGGACATGTCTGCTGTGGAATCCGCATCGAAGGCTTTGCAGGAAATCCAGTGGAAGGTTAGCGCGGAGATTTACAAGAAGTCCAATCCAGACGCAAGCGTTGGTACAAACCCGTTCTCTGGACAAGGTAATCCTTTCTCTGGGTTTGATTTTGCCAAAGCGCAACCTCAACAATAATTTCGTTGTTTCGATGGAAAGGATCGATCAAAATTATATGATTGATCCTTTTTCTTTTTTTATACTTTTTCCGTATATTTGTATTATGGAAGATGTTTGCGTTTGGCTTGCGGTTGACTCAAATGGAGTGATGATCCAGTAAAAAGTTTAGGAAAGATAAGATGGTTAATAGTTATAAAGTTATAGAAGAAAGACTCACACCAAGCGGCAGAATAGAATATCTGACTTTGCCACTTTATTTTTGGCTGACAGTTGATGAGGTAGAAGGCCATTCGAAAATGATTGCAAAACCTCAATATTTGTCAAAAGCAGTTCATGGCATTTATTCTTTTGTGAATTTGGAAGATGCGAAGGCTTGGATGTCAGAACATTTTCTTGGTTATTATGCCACAAGACCAGCTATCTATCGATGTGAATCGGAGGAATCCAAATGCCATATAGAGGATGGAAAGGTGATTTCTGAAGAGATTCGTTTTTGTGAACCGTTGTTTCATATGGTTAACGGGAAGATTTCCGATTATGTAAGGATGACAGTTCCAGAGAAGAAAAAGTCTTCTTTCGGGATTGTTTATGATGAATCTGAAATAAACGGAGATGTGGAAGATCAAAATAATGAATAACAAGAAAGCCGTCAACATGGTTGGCGGCTTTTTAATTATTTCACATATTTTTCAAAATATTTCAGTATTGCTCTGACATAGATTTCAACGATTGCATCAAATCCTTCTTTACTCTTTAAGAACAAAACGTTGTCGACGTTAGTCATGAATAGGGATTCAACGAGTACGGCTGGAACGTTTGTTTCTTTTAGGACAGTATAATTTGCTTCCCAGTCCTTGTCACCATCAGATGTCTGTGTTGATATTTTTATTCCATATTTTGGAAGAATTTCTTCAGCTGCTTCATAAAAACAATCCGCAAGTTTATCCCCAGCGGTTTGTCCGACAGATGTAAATGCAGACCAGTAAGCCGCATTGTTCCCAGTATCCCATTTGTCTCCGTTTCCGTGTGCATTGACATGGCACGATATGAATATGTGTTTCAGTTCTGGATATCTGTTCTTCATTTCATTAGATCTGTTTGCCCTTACCCTAACTGGAACGTCATAGTCGAGTTCTGGTGTGACCATGTATGTCTTAAAGCCGAGTTTTTTCAATCTTTCGTTTACGGCTTTGGAAACTCTTCTGTTGTATTGATACTCGTATAATGTAAGTTCATCTACGGTGTGGTTCCCGTAACTGAGTTCGATCAACGCCGCTGGGCTTCTTTTCCCAGCTGTTGTGCTCGCGTGACCGTTATCTATGTGGACCATGAGTTTTCCGTGATCTTTCATTTCTTGTTCTGGTTCGTTTTGATCCCCTATTTGGGTTGATGTCGAAGAATCGATCCCAGTGGGATCTTCTGTATGTTGGGGTTCAGGATCGATCGGTTTCGGTTTACATTTATTAAATAGTGATCTGAAAATACACATTTTATCCTATTTCTATTTTATTTGTATTTTCTGTTCTTTGCAGTATATCTTCGCAAGATGGATTGTATTCGATCCACTCGTTATATCTTATAGAAGCGTATAGTTCTTTTATGTCTTCGACAATCTTATCACATCCGATCGATATTGTGCTCATTTTTGTTCCTTTCGGAAAATCTAGGTTTCTGAATGCCCAGTCGGTTAGATCCCTAACTCCGTCAACTATTCCTATATACTCATATTCATCTTCGAATCCTGGGATTTGTGTAAGGATGATATAATTCTTCAAATCGTCGATTTCATTCATTTCATTTTTGAACTCATATATACCAACTTCACTCCAGAGTTTGATGATATATACGCTACCGTTTCTCGATTTGCATTCTCTCCTGACTTCAATGATTTCATCAACAGTATCAAAAGTTAGGATTTGTTCTTTTATGTTTGTCATTTGTATAAATTGGCTTTTCTCTATTTATCGTAATTCCGTATATTTGCATGAGCAAAGATATATATTTGTAATGGAAGAAAAAGAAAATTTGAATCAGGAACAAGAAATCGTTCAACAAACTGAAACGCAACAGGTTGATTGGCATGAAATGTATCTTAGGTCCGTTGCTGATTTCACAAACATGCGAAATCGATATGAGAAGATGCTATCGGATTGCAGTAGATCTGGGATAAAAGAAACCATAGAAAAGGTTGTTTCCCCCTTGTTTAATGATATTGCTCGTGGTATGAAAAACGGGGTGGATGGATGTGATCTTATGTACAAGAATTTGTATAATAATCTTCGTTCGATAGGAATTGAACCGATCGGGTGGAATATAAAATATGGAGTGTTTAACGAGGAAACAATGGAAGCGATCGGTATTTGTCCGACGGATAAAAAAGAATATGATAACACTGTTAGTGATGTCTATGAATATGGATTTTTTGATGAAATAAACAAGAAGGTTATTACTCACGCTAAGGTTGTGGTTTATAAAAAATGATTGATAAAGAAAAAAGGAGAAATAATCATGAAAGGAAAAAGAAATTACTATGATGTTCTCGGTGTTCAAAAGAATGCCAGTGAAAGCGAGATAAAGAGTGCTTTCCGTAAACTATCCAAGAAATACCATCCAGATGTTTGTAAGGAAGCTGATGCCGAAGAGAAGTTCAAAGAGGTTAATGAGGCATACGGTGTGTTATCGGATCCAGAAAAGAAACAGATGTATGACACATATGGGACTGTGGACCCTAATGATATCAGACAACAGGATCCTTTTGCTGATATGGATCCGTTTGGAATGATGCGTGGATTCGGAATGCGTCGTGGAGGACAGGTAAAGGAGAGGGGTGGTGACTTGAAGATTCAGATCGAGCTTTCTTTTGATGAAATCTATACTGGAATACACAAGAAGATCAAGATGGGTAGGATGTGTACGTGTCATAGATGCAATGGTTCTGGGAGTGAAAGCAATTCCACAGGGACATGTAAGAGATGTGATGGCCATGGAATGGTTTATGAGACGATAAGGAAGGGGAATTTTGTCCAGCAAAGTATGCATCCTTGCCCAGATTGCCATGGGACTGGAAGAACCATAACGGATCCGTGTCCGAATTGTGGAGGAAGCGGTCTAGAAAAGAAGACTGTTGATATAGAGTTCGATGTTCCTGCTGGCATATATGACAATTCATATTTCGTGATCGAAGGAAAAGGTAATGATGGTCCGCATCGAGGTGTACCAGGTGATTTGCTTGTTTTTGTTAAGGAGAAACCTAATCAATATGGTTTGAAACGTGATCAAAATAACAACATTTTGTATAAGGTAAAGGTTCCGTATAAAACAATGATCTTTGGAGGTGATATCAAATTACCTTATGTGAATGGAGGGACAAAGAAGATTCACATAGGTGAAGGAACCGAGTCTGGAAAGATTGTCACATTAAGTGCTCAAGGGTTCCCAGATCCTAACAATTCGCGAATTAAGGGAAATTATGTCGTTGCTGTTGAGTGTGACATCCCAAAGCCAAGCGATTTGAGTGAGGACCAGAAATTCAAAATTATGAATAGCTAAAAAACGGAAAGGGCCGACTTGTAAAAGTCAGTCCTTTTCTTTTTCGTTTTTATCTTGTAGAATCTTTTTAGCTTTGTTGTTTATTGTATATATCATTTTATTATTTATCATATAATAATATCCAAATAAATAGAATATAAAATTCCGATGAAAATATACGGAAAAGAAAAATAACAGGAAAGAAAATGAATTACGTAACAGCAAGAGTTGCCAAAGAGACCCTTAAAATCACACCGATGACATTGATGAAGTGGAAAAACGAGGGAAGGATCAGAACAAAGGTGCTTTCCCCGAAAAAGATTCTGTATGATCTTGATTCCATAGGGAACAATCAGGAAACGGAAGCAAAAAGAAAGAATGTCATATATGCAAGGGTTTCGACACATTCACAGAAAGATGATCTCGACAGGCAGATAGAAGTTATCAAAGGCTACATGCTGTCCAACGGTACTGTTGTTGATGGGATATACAGTGACATAGCTTCTGGGATGAACGAGAACAGGAAGGACTTCAACCGATTGATGGAATCCGTTTTCAGAGGGGAGATAGAAAAAATCTACATCACGTTCAAGGATAGACTGTTAAGGTTCGGATTCAACTATTTCAAGACAATATTCGGATTCTTCGACACGGAGATTGTAGTCCTTGACGAGAACGAAAGCACAAATAATACATACCAGCAGGAACTGATGGAAGATCTGATTGCAATCATACACTCATATTCAATGAAATTGTACACGAACAGGAAGAAAAAATTGAAAAAGATAGAGGAAATCATATCAGACAAGTCCGATGAGGATTAAAATGTCTATTTTCGACAAAAATCTCAGAAATAAATATAATATAACATTATTATACAAAATTATAGATGACGACAATTAAACTAGAATATTGGACCGACGAATCATCTGAGAGGATCCTGAATGATTATCTTAGACAGTACAATTCATGCCTGCGTGTCGTCTATAATTTTATCAAAGATAACAGTCTGTCAACAAACTATCAGGAACACATCAAGACGGACTCTATTGTTCTTGAAAAAATGTATTCCTTGAACAACGTTGATTTGATTGTTTATAACTATCATCTTCGCGGATGTGTCATATCGGATGCGTGTGACATGTTAAAAGCTGAGGAAGCACTTAAAGTTTCCGATGTATCAAAACTGAATGGATACAAAGAAGATCTCGTTGGATTAAAAGAATACAGAAAAAATCTTCATTCTGGAAAAAAGATAAAAAAGACAGATCAGAAAATAAGGAAACTTGAAAAGAAAATAACAAGAATAGAGAACAGGAAATATGTTGCCGTATTCGGTGGGAACAATAACTTTGTTTCAAGATGCAAGGGAAACATATCAAGGGAAGATTTCTTGGCGAAAAGAATTTCACCATTATATTCCAAGGGCTCAACTGAACATTTCAACAGACTGTTCTGTTTTGTCGACGAGACGACAATACTGTTCAAACCGACAAAGGATCTGCACATAACACTGAAGATAGGGGAAAGAAAATACAAACATCAGATAAAATCCTTACTTGCGGCACAAAACAACAAAGAACTCCCTTGCACATTCAAACTTGGACATGAACACATATACATATCATACGAACCGTCCAAGTTAAACGAGAGAAAACATTCAAGCGTATCTAACATTCAAAACAGATATATGTCCATCGACCTGAACCCGAACTATATAGGTTACACGGTTACAGACTGGTATTCTGAGAATTGTTTCAAAATTATAGATAAAGGAATATTCTCTATAAAGGAAATAAATGATGATTACTTCTCTCTGAAAGGAAAAGGAATACCTTCAGATGATCCAAGAAGGATATATGTGAACAACAAGAGGGAACATGAAGTTTATGAGATTTCAAAGAACCTTGTGAACATAGCGAGGCATTACCGTTGCGGAACATTCTGTGTCGAAAAACTGAACATGTCATCCGATGACAAGAACCGTGGGAGGAAGTATAATTCCCTGTGTAACAATATGTGGAACAGAGACAAACTTGTTGGAAACATACAGAAAAGATGCGACATATTCAGAATAAGGTTTATCGAAATCATGCCGAACTATAGCTCGTTTGTAGGCAATTTCCTGTTCCGTTCCCTTGATTTGCCAGACATGGTGTTGGCCGCTTTCGAGATAGGAAGACGGACATACCAATACACATACAACAACACTCTCTCAAAAGAGGAGAGGAAAAAGAACATACTTCTGCCAGATGTCGGAATGTTCGAAGGCTTCCTTGTCAAGTCGTTGGAAGAATTTGGCATCGAGGACACGTTCCGAGATCTGAGACGGACGTATGAAATCTTCAAAAAAGTCCGAAAGACGTACAGGCTTTCCGTGGATCAGTTTAATCTGCGGTTTATTAGGTTCCGTACAGTCAAATCAAAAATAGGATATACCAGACTAACAGATATATCCTATGATAAGATTTGATATCTTTGGATTACGGAACTACATTTTTTAGATCTTTACCAGAACGATTCGTGTAAAATGTAAGTCTTTGTATAGTTTGTCCTATGCTATCTGAATTTTAATAAGATAGTTTGCTATGTAACTTGCTGATTTCATTGTAAATAAACCTTCTTTTGGTGTTCATTATTATTCAACATCCAATAGTTATTCTTCATAAATCATGTCGTCATCCATAAGCTGCATATCAGAAACATATCTCATAGAAGACTCTGGCGGATTGTCCTCGATTTCTTTTCTGTACCTTGATTCTTTGTCTTGCTCTATGTCGTTCCACATCTTTTCGACTTCTTTGCGTGGCCTTGTGTATTCTCTTATCTGTTTTTCTTGCCGTTTTAGTATTTCTTCGCTTGTTAATCTGTTGTATTTTATTGTCTCTATTATGTTTTTTATCTTTTCTCTGTCAAATCTTGTCTCTAAATATCCTTCGATTATTGATGTAGGATATATGTTTTTTCCTTCCGCGTTTTTGTATTTTCCAAACGGATAGTTAAAATGCGTAAGAATGTCATATGTCATGTCAGAGTCTATGTATGGATCTATCTTTTCTCTGAACAAAGAGACAACTTCTGTAAACCACATCCAATTTTTCCTCATATATTATTGATTAATAGTTTATTGGAACATTAAGAACCAGTCTGGATTTTGCTGTTTGTCGATATATTCCTTAACCTCATCTAGATATTGCTTGCCTACATCCATAAAGTATGATCCTATAGTGACCCCACCGACCAAAACGACTTCAAATGTTTTCAGTACTCTATGAATCTGAATCATGGTTTTTCCTATGCATTGCTTTAGAAAATAATAGTCGTCATAAAGGGCAGAATCTTCTATCTGGACATAAACCCTGCACAGGACTGGAGCGATAGGATCATGGCCTATGACTTTCAGTCTCTTTGTGTTCAGGTTGAACTGGAAGTTGATGTCGGTAAGTGTGAATGATCTCGCCAAGTCAAACCAGCTGTAGCTGATTGTTCTCCCAGTGATGATGTCCGATGAGAAAGGGGAAAGCCATAGATCGGATCCCATGACCCTTTCTATGTTAAGGTCTGGATCATTAATTCCAAACAACCTGCTTCCGTCCTTTATCTCCCTGAACTCTTCTATGCCCCAGACGCAATCGGGGAATTGAATCGTTCTTGATGCACGGAACTCTGGTGTTCTAAACTGGGTGACTGGCACTATTCCATATCTTAGTTCAACAGTGTCCCTCCAGTTTCTGAAAACATTGCGTTTCTCGTTGTCTATGATACGTTCGATCTCATCTTTTTTCACTTCTATCTGAAGTGATCCAGAAATAGTTATTTCATCTATTATATTTTGGACAAAATCATCTCTTGTCATTGTTCGCAAAATGCCTTTTTTTATTTATCTGAACGGATAAATAACAAAACGATTTTGTTTAATACAAAAAAGAAATTTGCTTGATGATGAGAAGATTACACGAAAATTTATCCATTTATGATATACATGAGGCTATAGATGCCGCGATCGCTGCTGGATGTTTTTCCCCAGATGAAATCGACGAGGAGAAATCATATATCATAGATAAAAATGGCTTTAGCGTTGGTGTTGTGGTAAAGACTGGTTCAAAGAGTTTATATGATAACACATATAAGGCTTTGTATTCGTTTAACACAAAGAAGATGCTCACAGACGGTCATGTTGTTGGTGTATATTCTGCTAACAATAGAGATCCATTTAAAGATGATTATATTATATTTGAGTTCGCAAGAACAAATAGAGACATTAACGGATATCGTAACATCATAACAAAGAATGGGGTGATTCTCGACGAAATGGCGGATAATATCACTACACTCAACAACGGAATGTTTATTATATCCGATGATAACGGATCTTATGTTTGTGATTTGACTGGAAAATATTTTACAGAACCATTTGATACTATTGATGATTTGTTCAATGGCAAGTTTCTTTTTCTTAACCCAGATGACGATGATAGAGATGGTACGATAGTCGATCTTAATTTTAACATTATTGTTGATCATGTCTATCAGGTTGATGAGATTTCTTCGATATGGCGGGATGATCATGATTATTTCTCCAAGAATATTACAGAAGAATATGTTCTTGATGTTAAAAGGGTTGACGATAACGGTTTGGAAGTAGAGACTTTATATGATTCAAATATGAATATTATTGTTGATGATGTTTTAGAAGTTAATCAAGAAACAATAGATCACTCTTATAAAGTAATTTATGTTAGCGCGAGGGAAGGCTATACTATTATAGGCAGAGATTCAAAATCATTGTTTAAAACAAAAGACGGAAATGTAAAGTTTGTAAGTTCTATAGAACAAGATTTCGCTGAGTCTGGAGGGTATATAAATCTTGTTGAATCTTTTGATGGTAAATACAATCTTGTTCTTGCGGATACGCTCGAATTGTTTGATGATGACTGGTTCGATGAGATTGTTTATATAGAAAATGAAGTTGTTGGTTACAAGGATCTTGTTGCGTTAAAAAGAGACGGAAAATGCAATATTATTTGTGCATGTAAAGATGATTTGGACAATTATCTTGATTATTTAATTGAAGAACCAGTAGACAATTTATACCAGTTTGGCGATGATGACGAGATGATTATCGTCAAAAAGGATGGGAAGAGTTATCTGTTCTGGACAGGAAAAAGATTATTCGAAGTGAAGCCAAATAATGTATATGACACAAATATTAATGTCAATGCATATAATCATATTGTATATATCCAATATGATGACGAAAAGATGGATATTCTTAGAACTGATTCAGAAGAGACATTTTGTGAGAAATATTTGAAAGGAAAGAAAATTGATATGATTCTTGATTTGGATTCTTATTATCCTCTTATACAAGTAAACGGAAAATACACATATGTTAATCTTGAGATGTTTAGGCCAGCAATGTACAACAATGGAACCATAACATGGTTTGATGATGCTGAACTTGCTGAATATGACGAAGATAACGATGAAGTGACTTTCAATGTTGTGTATAAGGGTGAGAAAAGAACATTCAAACAGTAGGCTAATGACCCTTTGCCAAATTCATTACTTGGTTGAACACTTGGAAACTTCCAGTCAGTTTCAGTGTTTTCCCTCTCCATCTGAACACTATACCTTCGCTTGCATACACCCGTGTTGTTTCTCCGAGCCTGAATAGAAGATATTCCAGCTTATCGAGATCTTTCTCTGAACCAGTTTCTTCTATAGCGGAAATGGCATCAGCTATGTTCTTTTTTATTTTAGATATTGCCTTGCTTTGGTTTTTGCCGTTTATCGTGCCAGAAACGTGTTCTATGACGTCGTTTCCTATGTTGATGAATAATGTGTCGATCGGAAGCATTATTCTCTTCTGTAAAGCTTTTAATGATGTCTTTTCATATCTTCTAACTTTATCCGTTATATAACAGTCTTTCATGATTTTGTTAATGATCTTCTTGTCTGGTTTGTTCCAACCAGACCACTTCCTTGCAATAATATCAAGGCTGTCTTGTGAATAATCTCCGAATGGCTTGTTGTGTATGATGTATTTTCTTACTGCGTTGTATCTATATTTTGAAATCGTGTCTTCTTCTGACAGTTCATATTCATCCATGATATCATGCAGATCGTTCATATATTTTGGGAACAACGCTGAGAAATCCCTTGATTCTTCCATGACGATCCTTGGTGTTACATTTGCCCTGTATCCTGAAGCTTCCTTGTTTGCGTCTTCGATAGCCTGTTCTATTGCTATGGAATCTGGCTCTATGTTTGGATCCTCGAAAATTTCATATTGCGTAGGATCACCTTCTTTTCCGTATTTGACACATGTTGTAAACATTGTTTTAGTGTGGAAAGACACAAAGTTCTCAGGATATGGTATTACATTTATGTTTTCTGAATTTACGATTTCCACACTGATCCATGTCCTGTATTTTAGACTATCGAGTCCGTCGTTGTAGTTGAACAGTTTCTTTGGATCCTTCAGCTTGGAGAAAACTTTCTTTATTGTGTCCGCTCCTTTGGTGAACGATTCTTTCGTGATTTCATTCCATCCGCTATTGTTCTTTATGTCGTCGATCGTCATAGGGTCTGTACACATGTGCCTTTTGTTCCGTGCGAATATGATTCTTCCAGTGTTGTCAACAGAAGCGAACAGGTTTATTCCGTCGATCTTTTCCGTTACGTCATCCAGTCTGCACCAGAATATGTCATGGATGAGATCCTCTATATCCTTGAACGTCATTTCGTCGTCTTCCCATGCGTGGTTGATATGGCCCCCAGCTGCAGTTTCGTGAACAGGTTGATAGTGATCATCAATGCAGTTTTTTAGTGTTTCAAAATATTGTTTTAATATGAAGTCGTCTACTATGTTTTTGTTGTCTATGATGTATGCTGATCTGAAATTGTCGAAATCGTCGTTTCTTACATCCATCCTGACAACTCTGGATGATATCGGTGTGTAGTTATATTCGTCGTCCCTGTTTCTGTATATTTGCTTACGTATTGGATCAATGAATATAGCTTTAACCCCTGGCGTGAAATATTTCCCATCGTTTGAGAAATTGTTTGCATAGTCGATCGATCTCGTTATGTCATCATCCTTATCCGCTGCAGCCATCGCATATATACCGTCACCAAACTCCTTTGTTGCTGTAAGGTTATACGCTAGCTTGACTGGACTCTGGTTATCAGATACAATCTGATGAAAGTTCCTGTATTCTCCAAATATGGATTTTAAGAAGTCCATAGTAGGAGTAACTGTGAATCCTTCTCTTGGTTTTGATGATAACAGGACATACACATCGTTTTCTGGGTTCGACATGAGTTCGTGTATAGCTTTTATGTGACCTCCGTGTACTGGTTTGAACGATCCAGGGATAAGTATGAATTTTCTCATTTCTTAGTGGTTTCTTTGATTGTGAGCCACTTTTTCATCGGGCATTCAGAATCCTCCGATTTTGTCTTTGCCTTCAACAGGCACCCGCATATGTCACAGAATCCGTGTGAATTGTGATCGCAGACTTTGCATATCTCATATCTTTCTTCGAACTCTCTCTTGTATCTGATGTCGGATATGAGATCAAGTAACATGTTTGTCCAACCTTGCCAAATTAGTCTAACCGTGTTGAAAAAGTTTCTCATTGGATTATTTATTAAAAACGGCCAATATCCTATAAAGGAAATGGCCGTTGATGTAAGGTTGGAATGGAGGTTCAAATAGCGGATTTCATAACAGTGAAAATAGTGGCACTGTCTTTTGGACCACTGAAATCCTGCCACGATTCGCGTGTGGTTCCATTCCGCAAGGAGTTTGCGTAATCGTATGCCAAAG
>Ga0247611_10007196_pt1 | contig 14041 bp, 12 predicted proteins | sample 177DNAGHGhighgp2_FD_192422 | JGI IMG/M metagenome (GOLD analysis project Ga0247611, IMG submission 192422) | Sheep rumen microbial communities from Palmerston North, Manawatu-Wanganui, New Zealand - 1770 DNA GHGhigh gp2 | ecosystem: Host-associated > Mammals > Digestive system > Stomach > Rumen...
GTTCGAAGGGCCCCGGAGCAGACGGGAAACGCGCGGATTTTGTAAAGATATTAAGCTGCGAAGAAGCGGAACGGTTTTCGAAGGAAGTATTTTTAAAACAGTATGGTTTTTGATTTTGTAAATCGTACGGAAGAGAAAGAAATAGTATTTACAGATATACATAAATAATAAGCATATAAAAATCAAGGAGGCTTTCAAAATGGAACTCAGAACAGCGGCATCACCGAAAGATGTAAAGTACTACGATACGAAGAGACTCAGAGAGGAATTCTTAATCGAAAAGGTATTTTATCCCGATGAAATCTATCTTGTTTACAGTCATATCGATCGTATTATTACCGGATCCGCCATGCCGGTTTCCAAGGAGTTAAAGCTTGAGGCGGGCGATGAACTCAGAGCGGAATACTTCTTACAGAGACGTGAGATGGGTGTCATCAACATCGGTGGAAACGGAAGCATTACCGTGGACGGAAAGGTGTACAAGGTTGCGCACCGCGAAGGAATGTACATCGGAATGGGTGCTAAGGATATTTCTTTTGCAAGTGATTCGGATGCAAACCCTTCCAAGTTTTATATTAATTCCGCACCGGCTCACAGGACCTGTCCGACAGTTCTGATAAAACCGAACGGAACAGAGGAAGAGGGCGTGGTTATCATTCACGATAAGAACAAGGTGGAACTTGGATGCCTCGAAGAATCCAATCACAGAACCATCTGCAAATATATTCTTCCAGGACAGGTGGAGAGTTGTCAGCTGGAAATGGGTATGACTCATCTGGAGCCCGGCAGTGTATGGAATACCATGCCTTGTCATACACATGACCGCAGAATGGAAGTATATCTGTATTTCGAAATCCCGGAAGACGGATTCGTAATGCACTATATGGGAGAGCCTACCGAAACACGCCATATTGTGGTTCGAAACGAACAGGCGGTAATCAGTCCGAGCTGGTCCATTCATTCGGGAAGCGGTTCCAGAAACTATACCTTTATCTGGGGTATGGTCGGAGAAAATCAGGATTTCGATGATATGGACGGGGTTGATATGAAGGATCTTCTGTAATCTTATAAAATTGTAAGCGCAAAATACAAGAAAAAGAACTACGAATGTAGTACAAAAGGGAGAAAGCACTATGGATATGTTAAAACAGTTTTCACTGGAAGGAAAAGTAGCATTAATTACAGGCGCGGTATACGGAATCGGTTTTGCGATTGCGGAAAGCTATGCGGCGGCAGGTGCAAAAATTATTTTCAACTGCCTGGATGAAGAAACAAAGAATAAGGCACTGGATTCCTATAAGGAAAAAGGAATCGATGCAACCGGTTATGTGTGTGACGTGACCGATGAAGAAGCTGTACAGAGAATGGCTGCGGACATCAAGGAAAAATTCGGCGGTATTGATATTCTTGTAAACAACGCCGGGATTATCAAGAGAATTCCGATGACGGAAATGAGCGCGGAAGATTTTCGCAAAGTTGTGGATGTGGATTTGAATGCTCCCTTCATTGTTTCCAAGGCTTTTATTCCCGGAATGATTGAAAAGGGACACGGAAAAATCATTAACATCTGTTCCATGATGAGTGAACTGGGACGTGAAACCGTAAGTGCTTATGCAGCGGCAAAGGGCGGACTTAAAATGCTTACGAGAAATATCTGCTCCGAGTACGGTGAATACAACATTCAGTGCAACGGAATCGGACCGGGTTATATCGCAACTCCGCAGACCGCTCCGTTAAGAGAACGTCAGGCAGACGGTTCCCGTCATCCGTTTGACAGCTTCATTATTGCGAAAACACCTGCGGCACGCTGGGGAACTCCGGAAGATTTACAGGGTCCCGCATTGTTCTTAGCATCCGATGCTTCGAATTTTGTAAACGGACATATTCTTTATGTGGACGGCGGAATTCTGGCATATATCGGAAAGCAGCCGTAAGCTCAAACAGTATGAAATGAATAATCAGAACGAAAAAGGAATCGAAAAATCATGAATGAAATATTAGAACAGATTTACAGAATCGGTATTGTACCGGTAATTGCTCTGGATGATGCAAAGGATGCCCGTCCTCTGGCAGAAGCGTTGATTAAGGGCGGACTTCCCTGTGCGGAGGTAACATTCCGTACCGCAGCGGCAGAGGAAGCAATCCGCATTATGGCAAGTGAATTTCCCGAGATGTTAGTCGGAGCAGGAACTGTACTTACCACGGATCAGGTGGACCGTGCGGTTGGAGCGGGAGCAAAGTTTATCGTAAGCCCCGGACTGAATCCGGAAGTGGTAAAGTACTGTGTTTCCAAAAACATCCCCGTAACTCCCGGCTGTGCCAATCCTTCGGATGTGGAGCAGGCGATTGCGTGCGGACTTGAGGTTGTAAAATTCTTCCCTGCGGAAGCAGCGGGCGGACTTCCGATGATTAAAGCAATGAGCGCACCGTACACACAGATGAAGTTTATGCCGACCGGCGGAATAAACGAAAAGAATATCAATGATTATCTGGGATTCAAGAAAATTATTGCATGCGGCGGAACCTGGATGGTGAAGTCCGATCTGATTAAGGCAGGTGCATTTGATAAGATTGAAGCAATGACAAAGCAGGCGGTTGATACCATGCTGAATTTCAGCATCAAACATATTGGAATCAATGCCGCTAACGAGACCGAATCTGCGGAAGTTGCCGGCAAATTTGCCGATTTACTCGGTACGGAAACGAAGGTCGGAAACAGCTCGATTTTTGCGGGAAGTCTGATTGAGGTAATGAAACAACCGTATCTCGGAGCATGCGGACATATCGCAATTTCCACCACCAATGTGGACAGAGCGGTATATCACCTGGGAAGACGCGGATACAAATTCAACATGGAGACTGCGAAATATGATGCGGACGGCAGAATGACCGTTGTTTATCTGGAAGGTGAAATCGGTGGTTTCGCAATTCATCTTGTAAATAAATAATCCGGATTTCGATGAAGAAATCATGAAAAACGAAAAAGAATTGTAAGCACGAAATAACAGTTGTAAAAAGTGAGGATAAAAACTATGGCAGGAAAAATTGTAACTTTTGGTGAGATAATGCTTCGTCTGGCTCCGGAAGGATATTATCGTTTCGTACAGGCGGAAAAATACGGCGCAACTTACGGCGGAGGAGAAGCCAATGTTGCGGTATCTTTGGCAAACTACGGACTGGATGCGGCTTTTGTTACGAAGCTTCCCAAGCACGAAATCGGTCAGGCAGGCGTGAATTCCTTAAGACGCTTCGGTGTGGATACTTCCTTTATTACCCGTGGCGGAGACAGAGTCGGAATTTATTTTCTTGAAAAGGGCGCAAGCCAGAGACCGTCCAAGGTAATCTATGACCGTGCGGGCTCTTCGATTGCGACTGCTACGACGGATGATTTTGACTGGAATAAGATTTTTGAAGGTGTGGAATGGTTCCATTTTACGGGAATTACTCCGGCACTCGGCGATAATGTGGCGGCAATCTGTGTCGAAGCTTGTAAGGCCGCAAAGAAAAGAAATATTACCGTAAGCTGCGATTTAAACTATCGTAACAAGCTCTGGAGCAAGGAAAAAGCGGGACAGGTAATGGGTGAGCTTTGCCAGTATGTGGATGTCTGCATTGCGAACGAAGAGGATGCAAGCGATGTATTCGGCATCAAGGCAAGCGACACCGATGTAACAACCGGTAAGGTTAACAAAGAAGGATATATCGAAGTTGCGAAGAAACTGGCGGATACATTCCATTTCTCCAAGGTTGCGATTACCTTAAGAGAGTCTCTTTCCGCAAACGACAACAACTGGTCCGCAATGCTTTATACAGACGGTCAGGCATATTTCTCAAAGACCTATAAAATGCATATCGTTGATCGTGTGGGTGGAGGCGATTCCTTCGGCGGCGGACTGATTTATGCATGCGTAAACAATTATGAGCCTCAGGCAACCATCGAGTTTGCGGTTGCGGCAAGCTGCTTAAAGCATTCCATCGAAGGTGACTTCAATATGGTTGGTGTTGAGGAAGTGAAGAAGCTTGCAGGCGGCGATGCATCCGGACGTGTGCAGAGATAAAATCACGGCAGTCCGTATTAATCTGGCAGTGTAACGAAATGCAGCCGGCAGCAGATTTGTTGCCGGCTGTTTTAAGGAAAATCCGCCGGAATAATACAGCAGGAAAAGAGGGTAGAATTATGTCAGTTCATGTTTTAGAAGAAGCAAACAGATGCCTGCAGTGCAGGAAGCCACGCTGTATGGAGGGCTGTCCGATTCACACACGTATTCCGGATATGATCCGGATGTTAAAGGAAGGACAGACGCTGGATGCGGCAAATATGCTTTACGAAAACAATCCGCTTTCCATGATCTGTTCGCTGGTCTGCAATCATGAGGCGCAGTGCGAAGGGCACTGTGTCCGCGGAATTAAAGAAAATCCGGTACATATTTCCGCAATCGAAAATTATATTTCCGATTCCTGCTTTGAGCGGATTGAAGGGGAAATGGCACCGAAGAACGGAATGAAGGTTGCGGTCATCGGTGCGGGTCCCGCAGGAATTACGATTGCACTTTTGCTTGCACAGAAAGGCTATAAAATTACAGTATTCGAAACCCGTGACAAAATAGGCGGAATCATGCGCTACGGCATTCCGGAGTTCCGTCTCCCGAAGCAGAATCTGGACCGCTATTTTGAAAAAATGAAACGAATGGGAATTCTGTTCCGGCCGAATTTCGGTGTGGGCGGTTCCGTCAGTATTCAGGATTTGTTAGACGACGGATACAAATCCGTTTTTATCGGAACCGGTGCGTGGAGACCGAGAAGACTGAATATTCCGGGGGAAACCTTCGGGAATGTACAGTATGCAATCAACTATTTAAACAATCCCGATGTGTATGATTTAGGAGACCGCGTTGCCGTCATCGGTTCGGGCAATGCAGCGATGGATGTGGCTCGAACCGCAATCCGTCACGGTTCAAGATATGTTACGGTATTTTCAAGGGATGAAAAGGTATCGGCTTCCAAAGAGGAGTCCGGATACGCGCAGATTGACGGTGTGAAATTCACACTGAACAAAGCGCCCGTCCGTATTACGGATGAAGGTGTTGTGATGTGTGAAACCCGGAGAAATGAAGAAGGAAAGATTGAAAAAATCGAAGGCAGTGAAAAACTGTTTGAGGCAGATTCCATTCTGATTGCGGTCTCCCAGATTCCTCAGGATAAGCTGGTAAACAGGGATAAGGAGCTGAAGCTGAACGAAAGAGGAAACCTCGCGACGGATGATGCTGGACAGACTACGATGCCCGGTGTATTTGCGTCAGGTGATGTGGTAACCGGAGCCAAGACCGTGGTTCATGCGGTGAAGTATTCGAAGGAAATTGCGGAAGCGATGGACCGTTATATGCGTTCATCAGAATAAAGCAGAGGAGCAAAATACTGTTTGAAAAAAACATTATAATAGAAACGTGAAAAAGAGCAGAGGAAAAAAATTCCTCTGCTCGATTTATAATGTGGATTTTGAAAAATCTGTTTCGGATTAGAAATCGAGATTACGTCCCTGAATGTATCCCGCAAGCATTCTGCCAATCGAAAACATAATTGCACATTCGTCCTGCTGCCAGATTCGGAGTGTGCGGGGTTCTGCGCACATCAGATAACCGAAGGTCCTGTGATTTACGGCAATCCGGACAATCATGACGGCTTCGATTTCCTTATCGTTAAGAAAGCGATATAATTTCGGGCTGATTTCACTTATTTTTGTCAAACTGTTGTCCTGATACAAATCCTCTTTCATCAGATCGTCAATGTCGGAAACATCGGCCAGTTCCTCTCCGGTGGTAATGCTTCTTAAAATCCTGTTTTTTCCGGTAAAGTAAAGATCGGAAATTCGAAGGGCTTCTTTCAGCACGGAGAACATGGCATCCATCTTGCCGTAAATATTCTCCGTGGAATCAAATTTCTCCCCAAGGTCATGGAATGTAACATACAATCCGTGTCCTTTTAAGTCCTTGATCACAATATCTTTGTGTTTTGCTTCCACGTAGATAATATAGCAGTTGCGACCCTTGGTTTTGCCTCGGTAGAGCGTTTTGTCCACAAGGGCAAACAGGGAATCGTAATCGGTTGCATCCTTCGGGAAGGTGGCCGAACCGAGCGTTCCCGTGATGAATGGGGAACAGGTTTCAAGGTCGATATTTTTACGCATAACATTGAAGTTTGCGTACATTTCCAGATAAAATTTCTTGGCACTGTCATAGTCCAGATCGCGGAAATTCACAAGCATAAACTCATCACCGCCGATTCGTCCGGCAATTCCGTAATCATCCAGATAACGAATCATGTCTTCGGCGACACCGGCCAGAACACCGTCGCCGACCTTATGACCGTAGGTGTCGTTGATGAATTTGAAATTGTCCAGATCGAGGAGTGCAAGCGTAAACGGGATTTCGTTCCGAATTAAGTAATGAATCATATCGAGCATATAAGGACGCGAAATAAGCCCTGTTAAGGAGTCCAGAATACCGGAGAGATCCCGGTCTTTCAAAAGCTCCTGAAAATAAGGAAACCTATTCAGTTTATCAACAGTATACATGGAATACATACCGTTACTGTGCCCCGCCCGAATTTTTAGTGATAAATCGCCAAAGGAAAAAATATTTTGTGTAATAAAAAGTTTATCACAGCATAAGACAGAATACAAAAGTATTTTGTGTGAACGATTCACCGATTCTCATTCTATCATATTATGTAAGCGCTTACAATGATGATAAATGTAGAAAAATCCTGTTTTTTTTGTGCAAAAATATGCGGGAGTAAGTGCATTGCGGAAGCGGTGGATTTTTGGAAAAAGGTATGGTACTATTTTGGTATGATGTCTGCAGGGTTGCCGGATTTGCGAAGTAATGGAGCAATCCGTAATTATAAGCCGATATCAAAAGTTGTGAGGGGTTTCGGAAGAGGAGAAAATATGTTTCGTGATGATTTTGTTTGGGGAGTTGCGTCAAGTGCATATCAGGTAGAGGGCACGGACCCTGTGAATGTCAGGGGAAAATGTATCTGGGACACTTTTTCGGAGGAGAATCCGTTTAATACCAAGGGCGGAAACGGACTGGTTGCGTGCGATCATATGCACAGATATAAAGAAGATTTTGCAATGATGAAGGAGCTGGGAATTAAGTCCTACCGCTTTTCCATTAACTGGTGCCGTATCCTGCCGAACGGTACGGGAGAAGTTTCCGAGGAAGGAATTGCATTCTATCGCGATTTGATTTCTTCCATGATTGAAAACGGCATCACTCCGTACCTGACTCTTTATCACTGGGATCTGCCGCAGGCACTCGAAGACAAGGGCGGCTGGGTGAATCCGGAAATTGTGGATGCATTCGGAAATTATGCAAAGATAGTGGCAGAGCGTTTTTCAGACCTTGTAGAGTATTTCTTTACGATTAACGAGCCGCAGTGTGTCATCGGACTCGGTTACGTGGTTGGCGTTCATGCGCCCGGAAAGAAGCTTGGATATAAGGAGACGACACAGGCGAGCGTAAATCTTTTAAAGGCACACGGAACCGCCGTTAAGGCACTTCGTAAATATGCGGTCAGACCGATTAAAATCGGCTATGCACCGACCTGTACGGTTCCGATTCCGGCGACCGATTCTCCGGAGGATATCGAGGCGGCAAGAAAGAAGTATTTCTTAACGACCAAGAATACCTGGAACTGGGCATGGACCGTTGCATGGTTTTCGGATCCCGTACTTTTAGGCAGATTTCCCGAGGACAGTCTGGAAATTTTCAAGGGAGAAATGCCGGAAATCACGGAAGAAGATCTGGAACTGATGCACCAGCCGATTGATTTTCTGGGGCAGAATATTTATAACGGATATTACATCAAGGCGGGGGCTGACGGAGAACCCGTGGACGTGGAAAAGTATCCGGGATATCAGGAAACCGGCGTACACTGGCCGATTATGGAGGAGTGTTTATACTGGGGTGCCAGATTTGCATATGAAAGATACAAGCTGCCGATTTTCATCACGGAAAACGGTATGGCCTGCCATGATGCGATTTCGCTGGATGGCAAGGTACATGACCCGAACCGTGTGGATTTCTTAGACCGCTATTTGTCCGCGCTGCAGCAGGCGGTGGATGACGGTGTGGATGTCAGGGGATATTTCTTATGGTCCGTAATGGATAATTTCGAATGGGACCAGGGATATCACGGAAGATTCGGTATTGTGTACACGGATTTTGTGACCCTGAAGAGAATTCCGAAGGACAGTGCATACTGGTATAAGGAAATTATGGAGAGTAACGGAGCGAAGCTTGCCATCAATAACGGACTTTGGAAACGCAGTGCAAGATGGCAGCGGGAGGACAGTTCCAACGTATAAGCGCTTCATGGCATAGTATGCCGAAGCAGATTAAGGTCTTGCAACTCCGTGGTCTAAGAGATATTCATGAATCGGTTCGTGGCAGGAACCTAACAGATGGACTTCATCGTAACTGATATCGGCACGCATTCCGCCGTATTCATCATCGATTGCTTCATTGACATCCAGATAAAAAGTACGGATATTGTCCGTTAAGGGAATCAGTACTTCATTTCTGGCGTTGATGTTCGGATTATTGTAGAGCCCGTCTGAATTGCTCTTGGCAGTGGTTACATGCATATTTGCAACAACAAAAATATACGCATCCGGCTGAGTTTCGCGGATTCGGTTTAATAAGTCGGCATAGGCATTCTGGAAATATTCCGGACTTCCTATGCCGATTTCATTGATGCCGATTGTAATGTAGATTTTTCCGTATTCTTTTTCGGAAAGGACTGTCCATAAATCTTTCTGTTCCCCGTTGAAGGAAACTGTTTTTCCGTCTAACAGGTAATAGACGGTCATCGAACGTTTTACAAAGAAATCCGCCCGGGAATAAATCGGTTCACAGTATTCCGAAAGACCTACCATACGGGAATCTCCGATAAATAAAGCATCGTTAAAATAATCATCATCCACACGGATGAATTCCTTTACGGTATCGATATACGGCACTTCTTCGGGTTCCGGTGTAATTTCGGAAGGAATTTCGGAAGACTCTTCGGAGGTTACCGGTTCTGTGTTCTGCTCGGGAACGGATTCGGAAGTTTGGTCTGTATCCGTGGTGACGGGTAAGGGGTCCGTTTCATAGCCCGTATTGGTTTCCGGCTTCGACCAGGGATAGATTCCTTCGCGTGCTCCGTTCAGTACCAGGGTAAGACCGGGGAAGCGATAAGGATCGTAGTTCACCGAAGAGTACAGAGTGTTCCTCATCACATATCCGAAGACACTTAAAGCAAGCGCGGATACACAGATTAAAATGACCAACGCATAATGTTTTTTTCTTCTTTTCTGAATTTTTTTTCTGATGTTGTCGTTCATACGTTAAAAACTCATATACATAAACGGATTTAAGGTGCTGCCGCTGGAGCTGTAAATACAGAACCAGAAAATTATAAACAAAAGGATGGTCCAGAATACGGAGTGTCTGTTGCGATAAAATGAACCGCGTATGCAGGGGATTAAGCAGATCAGTGCGATGAACAGATAGATCCATCCGTCTTCCAGAGTATGCAGAACGTCCTTTGTGTTGACTACCGTATTCGGAAGCATCACACCGAACAGTCGCGCAAAATAGTGATATAAGTCTTTCCATTTGTCCAGTGCAAAAACAATCCAGGTCAGAGGGATTAATACCAGAACGTGGAACTGGCCGAAAATTCTTAACACAACCTTGTTTTTCGACAGGACGAATTTTTCCCACAGAATCAGAAGGAGAAGAACCCCTGCCCAGATCATGTAGTTTGGAGTAACTCCGTGCCAGATTCCGGTAAGAATCCAGACGATAATCAGGTTTCTTGCCGTCTTTATTTTGCTGCACCGGCTTCCCCCGAGCGGGAAATAGATATAATCCTTAAACCAGGAACCGAGCGTAATATGCCATCTGCGGTAAAAGTCGCTGACGGAAACCGCACCGTAGGGATCCAGGAAGTTGCGGACATAGGTATGTCCCATCATGACGCTGATGCCGGAGGCAATCAGTGAATATCCCCAGAAATCGTATAAAAGATTTAAGGAATAGATGACTACGCCGACCCATGCAAGCGGCGTGGAAATACTCTCATAACCGATGGTGCCGACACCGTTCCAGAGGATGGCCAGATGATTGGCAAGAATGATTTTTAAAAACAGACCGGCGCAGAAGAATGTCAGACCGTCGCAGACGGAGTTCATGGCTGTTTTAGTTTTGTTCTTAAAACCTTTGACACTCGCATTTTTCATGTGATCGATTTCCCAAAGGTCATATCGTCCGATGGGGCCGCAGATAATCTGTGTAAAATCCGCGGTGTATGCCAGAAAGTTAAAAAAGGAAGCCCTGGAATATTTGCCGCGGTACAAATCAATCTGGTAAGAAATCACCTTAAAGGTATAAAAGCTGATTCCGAGCGGCAAAAGGATTCGGAAACTGTATTCGTTGTTTAAAGGAATTGAAAGATTCAGTGTGCTTAAATATTTAAAGGCCAGAAGCAAACCGGCATCAATTACGAAAGAGGTAATCAGTACGCCTTTTTTCTTCTTTGCGATTCCGAAGGAAAAAAAATAATTGACCAGCAGGGAAACTACCAGTACGGCAGTATATTCTTTGGCATTGATGTAATAAAAAAGAATACTGAAAAATACCGTCACGAAAGAGCGGAGTTTATACGGGACGATGTAATAGATAAACAGAAAAATGGGCAGAAAACGGAAGATAAACTGTAAATCCGTAAAATTTAATCCGTTTGGCGTTAAATACGAAAAAAACATTTCTGCTCCTTAAATTATAGTTGTCCCGATGGAGTATTATAACATAATTGGCCGCGGTTTAGTTTACAAATAAAAAATTTTTTACTATACTTTATGAAGCAATTTGCACTAATTAAGGAAAGAGGCAGAACTATGATTAATCAGGAATTTAAAGATATGATTCAGGCACCGAGCGTCATTCGTGCACTGGCGGGCTATGCAAACGAAAGAGGAAAGGAAATCGGATATGAAAATGTTTTCGATTATTCCCTCGGAAATCCTTCCGTTCCGGTGCCCGATGAACTGACGAAGACAATGATTGAACTTCTTCAGACCAAAGATTCGTCCTATCTTCACGGCTACAGCCCGAACCCCGGAAATCCGATGGCGAGAGAAGTGACTGCGGCACATTTGAAGAAACTGTATGGCCTGGATTATACCATGGAGCATATTTTCATGACCTCCGGTGCGGCCGGTGCGGTAGCGCATGCGCTTCGCTGCGTGACGAAACCCGGAGACGAAGTGCTGACCTTTGCGCCGTTTTTCCCCGAGTATAATCCCTATGTAAATAAAACCGGCGCGGTTTTAAAGGTGGTTCCCGCCGATACTTCTTCGTTCCAGATTAATTTCGAGGCATTCGAAGAAATGTTAAATCCGAAGGTAAATGCGGTTTTGATCAATACTCCGAACAATCCCTCCGGTATTGTATACTCCACGGAAACCATTCAGAAACTGGCTGCGATTCTTGAAGAGAAGCAGAAGGAATACGGCCATGATATTTTCATTATTTCCGATGAGCCTTATCGTGAAATTGTATTTTCAGGTGTGGATGCGCCTTATGTTTCGAAGTTTTATGACAATACCCTGAGCTGCTATTCCTACTCCAAGTCCTTATCCATTCCGGGTGAGCGTCTCGGATATGTAGCGGTCAATCCGAAGGCAACCGATGCGAAGCTCATTGTTCCGATGTGCTGCCAGATTTCCAGAGGAACCGGTCATAACTGCCCGGCATCCCTGATTCAGATTGCGGTTGCAAAGTGCATCGATCTGACTTCCGATTTGTCCGTATACGAAACCAACATGAATATTATTTACAACGAACTGGTAGATCTGGGATTTGAGGTGGTAAAACCCGGCGGAACCTTCTACATTTTCCCGAAGGCACTCGAAGAGGATGCAAACGCATTCTCCGAAAAGGCGAAGAAATACGATCTGATTCTGGTTCCGAGCGATTCCTTCGGTGTAAAGGGATATTTCCGTATGGCTTACTGCATCGACACCGAGAAGGTGGAACGTTCCCTGGAGGCGCTTCGGAAGTTTGTGAAAAACGAATACAGATAGAAATTTTCGATTTTGTGAAAAATGAATAAAACCGCTCCGGTAAAAAGGGGCGGTTTTTCGTTTGTCAAGAGAAAAATAGCCACAAATGCCGGAAAGAAAGTAAAAAATGGGGCTTGAAAATTCATATTTTGAGTAAAAACGTAGAAAATATTGCGATTTTATTGTGCATTATAAACAGTTTTGCCTGAAAATCCTTACGGGATATGGGTTAAAAAGCCGAAAATAGCCGCAATCCTTTGACTTTTCAAGGTTTTTGAATTAAACTGTTTGTAGTTTAGGCGGAAATACTGCATAAACTGTGTAAGGTAATTCTATTTTTTTTTATATTCTAAACACGGAAAGTGGAAAGGAAGGAGTCAGGAATCATGGCAGAAGAGAAGAAAACAGCAGTAGTAAAACCGATTGCAAAGGCTGCAGTTAAGGTTGAAGCTGCAAAGGAAGAGAAGAAAGTAGAAGCAGCAAAGGCTGAAGCTCCTGCAAAGAAGGAAGCAGTTAAGAAGGCACCTGCAAAGAAGGCTGCAGCTCCTAAGAAGGCGGAAGCTCCTAAGAAGGCTGAAGCTCCCAAGAAGGCAGAAGCTCCTAAGAAGGCTGAAGCTCCTAAGAAAGCAGAAGCTCCCAAGAAGGCAGCACCCGCTAAGAAGGCAGCACCTGCAAAGAAAGCGGAAGCTCCTAAGAAGGCAGCACCTGCTAAGAAGGCAGCGCCTGCAAAGGCAGCAGCACCTAAGAAGGCAGCAGCGCCTAAGAAAGAAGCACCTGCAAAGAATACCGTATTTGTTCAGGTTGAGTTTGGCGAGAAGAAGTACAGCATGGAAGATCTCGTAAAGATTGCAAAGGACGTATGGGTATATGACTTAAAGCAGAAGGCAGCTGATTTCAAGAGCGTAGAAATCTATGTTAAGCCTTTCGAAGATACCGCTTACTATGTAATCAACGGAACCGAGACCGGAAGCTTCGGAATCTAATCCGATAGATCGGAATTAATTTAAGAAAACAATCCCCGTCCGGATATGGACGGGGTTTTCTTTTCTGATTTTACTAATATCTGTTATGTACTTTTTCCAAAAAGCACATCATGTCTTTTACCGTAATCACGGTGCCGTCATCCAGTACCGCTTTGCCGGTCATCCTTCCGAATACCTGATGCTGGTCGGAGACGATAATTTTATAGTCCAGACATGCGGCACGGTCGAGAACCGGTTTAAAATCCATTTCAAAACGTCCGTCGGAGGATGTGATTTTCCAGGGCTTCATATAACTGCCTGTCGGAATGTGGAACGTAATGTCGTCAAGCTTGTGCGCTTTTCCGTTATAGAAAAGAACATTTTCCGAGGCAGCCTTCGTATTTCCGAAACCGTATCCGATATTGAAGCCGAAGCTGTTTCCGCCCAAATCGGTGTTTCCCGAACCCCAGTACCAGGTATTGTCATAGGTCCAGACACCGCGGCCCCAGTCGAGTGTTCCGAAATCGTTATCGGGGTTGAAACGATATGTTTTGCCGTCAAACCGGATATAACCGCTCGCCCGCATGGCGTTGATTTTCTGGTTATAATAGAAAGCATGCTTTTTGTCCCAGGGAGTTGCGATGACCATGGAATCCATGGGGGGCTGTTTTAGAACAATATTGCATTCCAGGGGTTTTCCGTCGCAGAAATTATCGAATTTGCAACGGATTCTCCGCGCTCCGTCTTTTACGTCAAAGCGCATTTTCAGGCGTTTGTCCATATATTTTGTCGGACCTTCGGAGGAATCGGACGGAAGATGAATTCTTCCCATCGGAAGCGCATTTAAAACCGATTCCGTATGTTCCCACGGCTCGTCGAAGAGAAGCAGGGAAACGGACTGAAGTCCGATATAACCGTCATCGGAAATGGTAAAAGCGCCCGCGAAGGAATCACTTAAGACCATATA
>Ga0247611_10007197_pt1 | contig 14041 bp, 19 predicted proteins | sample 177DNAGHGhighgp2_FD_192422 | JGI IMG/M metagenome (GOLD analysis project Ga0247611, IMG submission 192422) | Sheep rumen microbial communities from Palmerston North, Manawatu-Wanganui, New Zealand - 1770 DNA GHGhigh gp2 | ecosystem: Host-associated > Mammals > Digestive system > Stomach > Rumen...
TATAATGTTTTCTTTTTTATATGATAAGGATGACAGCGACTTACGCCAATATTTGTGATGACCTCGCTTGATGACGGTACAACCGAAGAGGTGTCACACGAGTGCTATGAGTTACGTATGCGATCACTCTGGTGTAATAGTCCTCACGTCAATTTTCTTAGGAGGTTTATATGGAAGAAAATAATGAACATGTCGAATCGAGCGCAACAGATAATGAGAACGGTGATGATGTTGACGCTTTATTAGAATTAAAAAGGAATACCGTTCCTCGCTCAGAATATGAAGCGTTGAAAGCGAAGAATACAAAGCTTCTTAATGCTGTTATCAAGGGAACTCCTGTCGAGGATGTTGCTAAGAAAAAAAACATTGATGAATTAAGAAAAGCCTTTAATAAAAAGGGTCAAACTAATTTAGAATATGTTACCAATATGATGGCATTAAGAGACGCATTGATTGAAGAGGGTTATCAAGATCCATTTATTCCGGTTGGACATCATGTCACTCCTGATATGAATGACATTCAAGGTGCGGAAAAGATGGCTGAAATTTACAAGCATTGCATTGAAAAAGCGGAAGGCAATAGTGATGTTTTTACCGCGGAATTGATGAGATTCTGTAAAACAACACCATTTGATAACATACCTCAAAGACGCAGATAATTAATCGGAGGTTATTTATTTATGGCACTACAAACTGCATTTACACTTTCACCTAATGAAATATTCGCAACAATTGCTAATATGATTATTAGCCAGCAAACTTTCGCGGATAATTTAGGCAAACATCAATCTTTAGTCGACAAAGCGAGAGTTGACGGATCTCTCTACGGAGATCGCAAACTTTATTACGCTTCTGATGTTCTCAACACTCACGCATGGGGTGGAGATTCCGAAGCTGCAAATTTACTTTCCTTAGATCGTCCTGAAGATCCCGAAGTACAAGCTATTGTCTTAGATACATTTAGACAAATTCGCTTAACTTTGGATTCATATTTATCAAAACGCGCATGGTCCACTGAGGGAGCATTTGCTTCCTTTCAAGACATCATGACTGGATGGATGAGCGAAACTAAAAAGGTATATGATGGCACAAATTACAACGTTTATATTGGTAACACTGTTTCAAACGCAACTAAAGCAACAATCGATATTGGTGTTGCTGCGGCTCGTGGTAATGCTTCCACTGAAGAAGAAGCGAACAGATTAGAAGCTGGCTTAATTGCGGAATCTATTGCTAATTTATTAGTTGAAATGGGAGATTATAATCGTGATTTCAATGATTATGGATTCTTACGCTCTTATGCCGATTCAGATATTAAAATTATTTGGAACAGTGTATGGGTTAACAAGATTAAGAAAATTGATTTGCCTACAATATTTAATAAAGAAGGCTTAGTCAACAAACTTGATGAGGATGTTCTTCCTGCTAGATATTTCGGTCGTGCAATTGCTGCTTCTGATAAAGGTAGCGGAAAAGTTATTAATGCTAATGATGAATACGACAACACTGTCGGACCAAAAATCCGCTCCAAAGTTGAATTTCAAACTACAAATTCCAGTGGTAAAAAAGTTAATCACTTCGCCGGTGATGAAATTCCAAACGGATCTACAATTAAAGTTGGTGGAGATTTCGAAGAGGCAGATGTTTATATCGAAGATAACACTATTATGGGAAAAGTTATCGCCGGTCCACTTCCGCCTTACATGAGCGCGTTTGAAGTTGGGACTTCATTCTTCAATCCTCGTTCATTAACAGAGAATAGATATATTACTTTTGGTCACAACACTCTTTCTTATTTGAAAAACTATCCACTTGTGACTCTAAAGGCTAACTAAGAAGACCCCGTTCCTTTCATTTTTGGGCTCCTATATCTACGTGGTTTCTCTGTTTTACACGTAGACTGGTTGGCAACTCCAGTCAAAAGTTGCAATCATTGAAGAGTCAACTAAATTGTTCCTCCTTTCGTTACTCATAGGCATATAGTTGACTCCTTAATGATTCGGAGGGTAATGATGAATCAAAATATTTATTTGCTAAAATTTAACAATTATTACAATAGAAAAATTATAAAATATTCATCAATTGATGATTACCTTTCTTTAGATCAACATTATTACTCTAAACAACAAGTTGCTTTCAATCCTAATGATGGAGTGAATACTAAGTTAACAATCAACGCGGGAGATGTGTATGATTTAGGATATAATTATTTAATCGTCACTGAATCATTAGGCACTGGTTTTTCAACTGATGAAGTTATTGTCTCTCGTTGGTTTATTATTGAATCTAATAGAAGCCGTAATGGACAATGGATTATGAGCTTAAAGCGTGATAGTATCGCGGACCATTTGGATGATATAATATCCACAAATATATATATATCGCGTGGTTGGATTAAGAACGCAGGGAATCCTTTATTATTCAATAGTGAAGGATTACGTTTTAATAAAATTAAAAAGAGAGAAGAACTAATTGATGATTATTTGCATAGCGCGTGGGTAGTTGGATATATTGCTCCAAACATAAATGAAGATAAAACAATCACATGTGTTCCAAATGCAACTTCGGACGCTCCAATCTATAACACTATCGCGGACCATCCTTTATCTCGATATTTTAATCAAACATCAAAATATGTCACATATTTGAGCTGTGATATACATTTCAATACGGCATATCGAACGCCATCCACTGGACCGGTTAATGTCAAGGGATATAATTTATCACTTCGTCCGATTAATTCGCAACTAATCGATATGGGAAGCGTAAACAATTCGACTTCATATATTGCTCCTGCTAATTCGTTTGAAAATGACGCGGTGAAAAGCAATTTAGTGAGATTTGGTCAAAATCTATTAAGCTCGATAGCGAGTTTATTATACAATGATGAAGATTATTATTATACTAACAATGATCTTTCAAATTATGATGATACATATTTTAGAACGAGCGATAATAAATTGTATCGAGTGTCAGTTGTTGTGGCTGGTTCATCAACTGAAACTATATCTGCTCCAAACACAAGCGATATATTAAACATGTTTGAAAATTGGAATGGTGCAGGTTCTGACGCAAGATTCTATCCTTCAACTGGCGAAAACGCTTGCTCATATTATATCCAATATCAAAATTTATTTGTTAGATATAGCGAAATTACTGAAACAACTATTTCCGTAACAATTCCAACATCTGTGAATAAATTGTCGGACGCTCCGTATAAAATGTTTGCAATTCCAGTAAGCACTATCTACTTAGATTCTAGCACAGGAACACACGAAGGAATCGCTGAAGTTTTAGGAGCGGAGATTGGTAGTCAATTAGGTGCAAACGTTTATGATGTGCAATTGCTTCCATATTGTCCAAAGCCTGATTTAATTAAATATGATATGTTGAATAGTAGATATTATCTAGAAATATCTACACTAACGGAGCATAAAGATTTCGAATATATCACTCAAGGAGGAATCAATGTATCAATTATGTTGTTCCCTGAAATATCTTCTTTCTCGATATATTTGAATAATCATTCAATATTAAGCAGTCGCTATGTTGGTGTGCCACTTGAAATTGCTGCTAAATGCGAAAATGAACTAGACACTTATCGATTAGTCGCTCCAAATGGTTCAGCTATGTTTGAATTTAATCAAGGAAAAAACGGTCATATTATTTTTGGATTTTATGTGTATTGCACATATAAACCAATCTCTCCATATATTAAAGTGAATCCATCATTTAATAAATTATATGGTACAATCCAAGACGATTATAATGGACTTATTTGTCAAGGTGATTTTTCGCTTCCAAGAACATCCAGTGAGTGGAATAATTTTACATTGAACAATAAGAATTATCTCAACGCATTTAATCGCGAGATTCAATCTATGGATTATCAACACAAATTTCAAAGATTCTCCAATATATTAAATGCTGGCACTGGTGCATTAGCGACTGGTGTTGGTACTGCTTTAGTGACTGGCAATCCAGTGGCTGGAGCAGCGGCTGGTGGATTATCATTAGCTGCAGGTGTTGCAGATGTCGGAATCGGCGAAGCAATATATCAAGAGCAAAAAGCGTTAAAGACTGATATATTTAATATGAATTTGCAAAACATCCAAGCACGTCCTAACACATTAGCGAAGATTACAGCGTTTGATTATAATAACCGACGCTATCCGTATTTAGAATATTATACATGCACTGATGAAGAAGTTGAGGCTTTTCAAAGAGTATTAAACGCATATTCTTTCAAATTAGAGATAGTTGGCAATGTTGCAGATTATGTCAATGGCACATGGAATAATCATGAGCTTACATATATCGAAGGTAAACTAATTACGATAAATGATGAATTAGATCCACATATTACAACTGATATAAATCATGAATTAACAATGGGGGTACGTATATGAGTATTCAATCAAATGCAAATAAGGGAATTGCTTTAGCGGTTGGAGCGAAAGCCGCTAAAATGAACGAAGCGAAAAGTTTGATAAGCGGTGTAACAGGCGGTCAAAAAAGGCTATCAGATATCGCAACACAAGTGATTCAAATTTCAAGTGATCCAAATTATTCAGAAGATGTTAAAAATCAAGCACTTGACGTTCTGAAGCAAGAACAAACATCGTTAAAAAAAATAGTATCATCTTATAAAGAGCGATATGCTAAAATTACAGGGAAGGAATTATAATAATGGCGGCAAAAATACCTGATTCAGAAAATTTAATATCTGCAGGAATCAATCCAAAAACTGGATTGCCTTTAAGATATGATGTTGGCAAAATTAAAACAGCTTTTAAGTTAGCACTTCGAATCAAAGAAGAATCCGAATTTGTCAATCGATATAAGTGGTACAATCTTCCGCTCGATTTAACAGGAGAAGAATTAGAGCGTTTGCTTTATTATAAGGGAAATCTTTGTTTCTTTTATTCTAAAGAACTAGAACGATTTTTTGTTGCTCCATACGCATTAAACGACACAATTGACGCATATGGACGATATACGACAATCAAGCCTGTGCCAATGACAAGCGGCAAAACTGATGAAAACAAATCAATAGCTGATATTTTTGCAAAACTAAAATTGAATGTATTATATGAAATTCCAAATGTTGATGAAATGAGCAAAGAAGATTTTATCGATTTGTTCGAAAATAGCGCAGTTATAATCCGCGACTACACCAATCAAATGTCTCAAGTCAATCTTCCTAGACAACAAATCAATGATCCAATTTTAAGCTTATTATCTGAGCAAATTGCGTTCATGAAAACGCGTTTGATTTTAGGCACTGGGGTTAAAGGGATACGTGTTAATGACGGCGACCAAGAAGCTTCAGTATTAGTTGCCGGTCAACGTGTCAAAGACGCTGCAGAAAACGGTGTTGCTTATGTTCCTATCGTTGGCAATATTGAATTTCAAGAACTCACTGACGGCAATAGCGCAGCCGCAGCTGAATATATGCAAGCCTATCAATCAATTGAAAATTTGAGAAAAGAACTTATCGGATTGCCTTCCAGTGGTGTGTTCGAAAAGAAAGCACACACTCTTCAAAGCGAGCAAGCTATGAATGGCACTAATGTCGATTTGGTGCTTGTTGATGGTCTTAATCAAAGACAAAATTCATGTATGATTATCAATGCGGTTTGGGGAATTGGTATGTGGTGCGAAGTATCTGAATCGATATCAATGGCTGATATTAATGGAGATGGTGTTGTATATGATGAAAATTCAGACACAATGAACAATAATGTGGAAGGAGAACAAAACAATGAACAATAATGGTTATGATACTAAACTATTCTGCGAGATTTATCCTGATGAAAATTCTTTTTCAAATGATTATTTAAGCAATAAATTTCCAAAAGATATTAGCAACGAAAATATTTCCATCATTTATTATTTGCTTTATGCTAAATATGGCAATACTCCAATTGCTAACTTTGATCTAAATCAATTTAAGTATAAATTATTTAGCATTATATTTATGTACGGTCCACGTTGGCAAAAGCAACTCGCAATTCAAAATGAAATAAGAGCATTAAATATTGATGATATTATGAAGGGAAACAAAACTATTTGGAACAAAGCACTCAATCCAAATACTGAGCCTTCAACAGCCGCGCTTGAAGAAGTAAGAGAGATTAACGAACAAAATGTGCAAATGCAAAAGAAATCAATTGCAGATTCATATGCACTATTACTAGGACTGCTCGAAGATTCTTTTACTGAAGAATTTATTGATAGATTCAAAATTTGTTTCAAACAATTTGTTATGCACGAACATCCAATATTATATATTTCGGAGGATTAAAAAAATGGATGAAATTAAAGAATTATTGATCGCTTTGATTCCAACGATATCAAGCGTTCTCGCTATGGTGTTAACCGCTATTGGTGTGATTATCAAAGTTAAACACTTAAAGAGTGATAATTTGGTTGCAACAGAAACGCTTAGAAAGCACATCAACACTGTTATTAATGAAAATCATGAGCTTATAACTTTCAACACTTCAATGCAACAAGTTATTGCTACGCTTCAAGAAGATAACAATCGATATAAAGAATATATCAACGATACTGTCAAAGCTCTTAATGAATTGATTGATAAAATGGAAGAAGATATTAAAGTTTGTGATGATTTGAAAAAAGAAATTGTTAGAATTAAAAGAGATATTAAGGTGGTATTAAACAATGCCGACATCCAAAAGAACTAAAGAACTTCGTAAGAAGAGAAATATATTTTTTGCTCTATCGACGATCATGTGGGTGGGTATAACTGTATTTTCTATTGCTTCAGTTTTCGTATGTGTTGCTAGCAATGGTGATAATGGACTACCAATATTTTCAGACGAATTTAAGCATTTGCTTCTGTCCGTTGGAGTCACCGGCATAATTGGATTAGTTGCTGCAATTTTTATCAAAGACAAATTAAGGACAGCAATATGGATGTTATCTCTTTGTTTATGTACTGCAATTTATAAAGAAGCAGGGATGTATAGTGTGTTAGGTTGCTGGTTAATTGATGAATATATATTCACAGCATTGACAAGATACTATCACACAAGGCTTGTTATTAATAAGGAGATTGATCTACGTGAATAATGATGAAGAAAAAAAAGAGAAATTTGAAATAGACAAGTATTTGTATTATGTTCTTATATTTCTTATTTCACTCGCTGCGCTTACCTTTTTGCCGCTTTTAGGCAGCGAGATTGGATTAGGTTGGAAAGTACCTAATACAGTCGCCGGTTGGTTCGTTTGGATAGGAACGAAAGCAATTGTGGCAACATTAAATGTTATGATATATCACTGTTTTATTCAGCAAGGAAAAACTAATATCAAAAACAATGCTAAATTTTTAGAAGCTGAAAGAATTATGTCAGAACTTGCTGTGAACAAAGCGAAAAACGTTAAGAAGCCTCGCGCTCCTAAATTGTTTTTAAAACAAGAATACGGAAGAAAAGGGATTATAATATTCTCCACCACTGCACTCGCAACTGTAGCACTAACGCAAGCTATATTATCATATGATACGGCGAATATGTTGTCATACATATTCACGATCACAATGGGCGTTTTATTTGGTATAATCGAAATGAAAAAAGTTGAAGATTATTGGATCAACGAATATTTAGATTATGCTAGAATGATCTATAACGAATTTTTACAATCACAATTGGAGGAAAATAAAAATGATTGAAATTGATGGCAAAGTTTTTAGAAATTTACAAGAACAAGTTGGCAAGAATAAGGATGACATTACGAAGATTAAGCAGTCTCTAGGCACTGCTCTTCCTGATCCAATTGCTGGTCCACAAGGTGAGACTGGTCCACAAGGTGAGACTGGCAAAACTGGTCCACGTGGCACTAGCGTATTTGGTGTTGCTAGCGTTCTTCCTAATCCAGCTAGCTTTCAAAACGGAGATTTCTTTTTGTTAAGCAACGGATATTTATATAAAAAGGTTGCAGATGTATGGCAATTACAATGTTCAATTAAAGGTCCGCAAGGGATCAAAGGTGATACTGGAAATGTATCCGCAAATCCTGAAACAGTCTCAGAAGTATTAAGCACTATTGAAATTGATGGAATCGGATATCAAGTGTTAGATATGTTCTCTCAAGCTCTCAGAGACTACATGGCTGTCAATGATAACAAATTAGAACTAAATTTTGCTTCAACATATAATACCGGCGGAATCCAATCGTTATTAGAATATATTAAAGAAAATAGCACCGAAGTAACACATAATTCAAGAAACGGTTATATCAATGTAGATGGTGAACCTCTAGAAGTTTATAATGATACTAATCTTAGAGAACGAATTGAAGGAAAATGTAAAACGTTTGTTATTGATTACACTCTAAATATTAATAATGTTAAATCACTTATAGAAACAGATGTACCTATATACAATTATGAAGGAACTGACATATCGGAATCTATCATGAACGGCGATTATGACAATTTAACATTCTGCAATCCATCATTTAATAATCAAGCTGTAGAACTCACAATAACTGGAGATGTGTTATTCTATATCAATCGTGGCAAATTTTATTTAGATTCGAAGAGCAACTTTGAAAATGCTGTTATTGCTATCGGCGATATTGTATTGTTGGAAAATACAGATGTTCCTGACAGATGGTACGAACCAGCACAACACTATTATCTGCCTTTAGAAGTTAGAAAATTAGAACCTAGTTATGGTGCATGGACACTTGAAGGTGACGCATATTCATTATTATTTAAGAACAATAACATTGCTGCTTATATTATGGAATTAGGTAGATTAATTCCAACCTTAAATGATGTAAGACAACTAGGTGATACAAACCTTGCATTTAAGGATATTTATACGAATAAAATTAACGGACAAGATGTTGCCGATTTATTTAGTAAGGGGTGTGTTCTTTATCAAGGAAATGGAATAAGCGCAAGTGGTGGAACGGCTACTCTTTCAACTGACGCTTATAATAACTTAGCGGAAGGCAGAATAATTAAGTTTGTAGCATATCCAGAAACAACTGGAGCTGTTTCTATCAACTTAGGCTCATTTAATGAAACAACTATTGGTACTCAATGGGTTAGAAGCTTAATGATAGTGCCATCTCACTGGTATGCTGGCTCTCCTCAAGGTTATGCTTGTATGATTTATGCGAATTATGGTAGCAGTGATGCCTCAGCATTAATAGGTTTTTGTAGAGTAAATAGCACTAGAACACTCTCTCAATTTCGTTGGATAGGTAGAAATGATGGCACAGTGGCACAAAACTTACCATCATGTCCTACTGATACTGATGGAACTTACGTTCTTAAAGCAACAATATCTAGTGGTGCAGTAACTTATAGTTGGGTAGCAGAATAATGGACGCATATACATTAAAGATAATCGGTGGCAATGTGGTTGCAGAGAAGGTTGTATGATGTTTACACTATTAATTCTCTATATAAAAGAATTTAAGAGGTTATATGAGTAATTTAGGATGGTGGGGATTGCTACTATCCTTTTTTATTGTGTTTGGAGGGATAACACTAATTGGAATCGTTGGTGCTTTTGTTTCGATTTGGATTGCCAATCATGAAAATAATCCACTCGTTAAATTCTTAGGAAAGATATTTGATAAATTTTCGCATTAATATAAAATATAACAAATGTTAAAAAAATATTTGACAAATGTTAAATATGCTATAAAATAGATAATGTCAAAGGGCAAGGAGGAACATTATGAACTTTGAAGAATTTAGCACAATCGTGCAAAGAGAATACCGCGAACTCTTTATAGTAGGAACATTAGAAATTAAGAGGATTGAATCAATAAAACCTGATTCGTATTTTATACAGCTCACATCCATTTATGCCGGAAAGGTCATGTGGAGAATTAATTGTAATTCTAAATTAGGCGTACTTAATTTTGAGAATGTTATGGAAAATTTATCAATACCTTTTTTGGTACTTATTACCAATTTTATGAAAGAATTGGAACAATTTATAAAGGAAGGAAAACTCACAAAGGTGTTTAGAAGGGTATTTTAGGAGGAAATATGATAGAAAATAACAAATTATTAAAGAGAAGAAAATTGTTTATTTGGCGAGTAGTAGCATTAGATCTTACTCAAAAACAAATGGCAGAGAAATTAGGCGTTACACGCTCATACTACAATCAAATTGAACGCGGCTTAAATGACGGCGGCAATGCCTTTTGGAAAAGCCTTCAAGAAACGTTTAATCTAACCAACAAAGAAATTAGAAAATACAGAGAACTATCATAATGGAAATTCTAGGAACAATAATAATGATTTTTGCACTAATCGTTGCTATATCGATATTTCTATCTTTGATAACAGCTCTAATAATGGCAGCTATTGATAAGATTAAAGAAAAAAGGAGAAAGAATAATGAAAATTAAACTCAAATATTGCGACAATGTAACAATTAAAATTGAAAAAGGTAATTATAAAACAATGAAAAATAATCCGGATAATGAAAAGAAACTCGAAGCACTAAAGATTATGAAAGAAAAAGATGTCAATATAGGTTGGATAAAATATTGTAAAACCTACGAACAATATACAAAAGTTTACAGTTGTTGGAATCCAATAACTGAAAAAGAATTTTATTTAATAAGGGATGTATTATTATGAAAAGCGGTGTATGTGTTTATGTTGAAAACGGAAACGGCGAAAAGATACCAGTATCAATCGCTGATAGAAGGCTTATTCTATATAAGGTATTACAATATTATAAGCAATATTGTGGAAACGATTGGATTCCGTTTGATGTATTAATTAATGATGATAGTTTATTAAGTGGATTCTACGTTGACGAATCTAAAACATCACATGATATTTGTGCAACTTTACGAACCGACATCCATGCGATTAACGGAGATCCAAACTTCGAAGAACTTATCGTGGTAGTGAATAACGCTTGCAAAATTGCAAATCGTGACGATTACAACAATGAGCGCAAAAGATTAATTAATAGAATTTTAGCCGCTAAAAAGAAATTAGATAACATTGATTATAAAGCTTGCAGGAACGGTCAGGCTAGAGACTTAACAGAAGAATACATAAATTTTTGGAAAACATTTTAGGAGGAATTAAAAGTATGGAAGAATTTGATCCACAGAATTTAGAAGAGATTGGAAATGGTGAGATTTGTCCAATCAAAGAGGGAGAACTTTTGCCACCAACGGTTCTGTTGAAGGGGAAGCCTTGTATTAATTTTCAAACAATCGAATTTGAGTTAATGTGCGTTTTGGGAGATTATGATTTGTTTTTCGCCGTTTACGATTCGTTATATGAATATTTAACAAAATATCAAACGCAAGGAAATGTCACAAACGAGCCTTTAGCAACTGATAAACAACTTAAACTTCTTAAAGCACTTGGAATAAAAGTGAATGAAAAAACTTTAACGCAAAAAGAAGCTTATAACTTGATTAAAGAGAATTGCGGAAAGTAAAATATAATTGTCTCCTTCGGCGGTGGCTAGCCTGTTGGAGCAATCTAACACACTAATGAAGGAGATGTTATATGTTTCTAAGGAGAAGAACTATCAAGGATGTTGCTACGATTAATAAAATATTAAAAGCGGCAACTCCTCGATTTATAAAAGTTGTTATCATAGGCGTGGGGAGAGAATATAGATCTCTCCGTGCTTATGAACTCGCAAATGAAAAAATATGTTATTCCACTCACACACTTATTGAAATTAAACAAACAACAATCGAAATCACTACCAAACGGTATGAATACGGTCAAACAACTACATACGTATTTAGTCTCAATTGTGATGATAAAGAGTTTGCTGTTAGAGGCAATCGAGCGTTTGCAGAACTTCAAAAAGTATTACATATGAAGAGATGTGATTATTTGGATAACAATTATATCGACCATGAAACTGGAAAATTCATACCTTCAGCAAAGCCGTTATTAGGATATAGTGAAGAATATGAAGGAAAACGTTTATGCAACGTCTATGAATATGATATGAACTCAGCATATACAGCCGCCATGTATGATCGTATTCCTGACATAAACAATCCCATTAAAGGCGGAGTGGTCGGAAAGAATCAAGTTGGATTCATATTAGACAATGATTGTACAATGGTCGCTAGTGGCTTAAAATGTCATTTTAGATTTAATCTTATTGAAACTCCGGCGAACCTAAAAGATTGGTTAATCGACCATTTTTTATTAAAGCAAAAGGGAATAGATAAAGCGGAACAAAAGGCACTCCTAAATCTTCCAATTGGATATTGCCAAAGATACAATCCGTTCTTCCGTGCATACGTTGTACAAACATGTAATAATGTTATTAAGAATCTTATTGATGAAAACACGATCATGTGGAACACTGACGCAATCTATTCTTTGAAGAAAAGGGATGACATTCCACTCGGTAATGGATTAGGTCAATTCAAGCTAACGATAGCGCATACATTTGCGTACGTTGGTCACTGTTATCAAATTAATAACGAGATTCCGAAATATCGAGGAGTACCGAAAGAGAATTTTAAGGAATTTGAACGTATACATGGACGTCCATTTGATATTCTTAAAGATAATATTAGTATGATTAATAATCATAATCTGTACAAGTTGGATGAATCGAACATGAAAATTGTTTATAATAATTAAGGAGAATTTATGAGAAAGAAATTAACCGCAACTCAAAAAGCACATAACGCTCGAATATATAAGCAAATCCGCAAGCAATATAACAAAATTGCAGATAAGAATGTAATGACGTATGTCGAATACAAAAACGAGGTATTTTTGCGCGCAAATGCAGATAAGATCAATGTTAAACAAGCCGCTATTAAATTAAATAATACTGAATTATTTGTCACGCGAGCTGAACGTAGTAGAACGAATCTTATAAATAGCTTGAAAAAAGAACACAATTACGTTTTCAAAAAATTAAAGCAACTATCACGTAATGAAAAAGGTCAATTTGTTGCTATGTCTAATAATTTAGTTTGGGATAGAGATTTAGATGGCTATATATTATCAGGTCGATATTTGATCGAAGTAAGCAATTCACCTGAAGAAGTGAATGTGTTTGATTTAGAGACACAAACATATGTCGATTAAAAAATCATTGACGTATAGAACTGCAGCCGCTCGAAAAAAAAAGAAAGAGCTGTATCAGGCAAAAGAGTGGTATACAATTAGATCTCTTTTAGGCAATTGGTGGGCTAATTGGTTTATCATGGCTGGCGCACGTGAGCGCGGCAAAACTTTCAGCGTGCAAGAATACGTGTTGCGTTGCTATTTTAATCCGAATCATCCACTTTATCAAAAACCGTTCTATTGGATGAGACTCAACGATATAGCAATCAAGAATATGTTGATGAATAACGGTGCAAAAATGTTCGAACCAATATTAGTAAGAAGGTTCCACCTTGAGAACATCAAGGTCAAGGGGGATACAGTCTTTATTAATAAAAAGCCGCTTTGCTATGTCTACGGTCTATCAGTAGCGTATAACAATAAAGGTGCTGCGCTATTCGATAGCGAGGGATTTAAGGGTTGCAATATCATTATTGATGAAGTTGCATTTGAGAAAGGTCAACGTAGGACTTTTGACGTTGTTTATAATCTTAAAATGCAAATTGAGAATATCGTTAGATCTGAGCGAAAGAATGTCAGAGTCTTTATGATGTTAAACAACACAGAAGAATGTCCGGATTTATTGTCTATGTTTGGGTTTATACCTATTGAATTTGGTGTCTACAAGCTTAAAAGAAAGCATTGTGTAATAGATTATATTCCAAATAATGAAGCTTACGAGAAACGCCGAAAAAACGCACTAGCAAATGAATTAGATAATGGCACAGGCAACTTTACAAATAAGATAGAAAGAGATCTAACTCTATTAACTAAAAAGAGACTTACAAAACCTCTTTACGTGATAAAATTTAGCAAAGATAAGAACGATTGGTTTACATGGTGGAATGATAACATCGTCAACCAATATAAGGGTGAGAAGGTCGAAACAATTGCAATGAAACGTTATATTGATGACACGTTCATAAT
>Ga0247611_10007198_pt1 | contig 14040 bp, 16 predicted proteins | sample 177DNAGHGhighgp2_FD_192422 | JGI IMG/M metagenome (GOLD analysis project Ga0247611, IMG submission 192422) | Sheep rumen microbial communities from Palmerston North, Manawatu-Wanganui, New Zealand - 1770 DNA GHGhigh gp2 | ecosystem: Host-associated > Mammals > Digestive system > Stomach > Rumen...
AAAGGAGGAAAAGGCCGAGTATGAAAATCATACTCACTTCAAGTATGATTCACAAATAAACATAAATCATTGGCCTACAAACGAAAAGGCCATACGTCATGTGTAAAATTCTTCTTAACTTTGCAGCACGATTTCTGAAATAACGAACAATAATACATATTGACAATGAAAATAGATTCACCATCTTCAATCACTTCACGTGAGGCATCCATCCGACTCGAATGGATCTCCACAAGAATACTGCCAGGGGTTGCAGTACTACTTCTTTCAATTCCACTTTGCCAGTGGGCGGACTCAAATCTTCCCGATGGCATCGTTCCTGTATCTATCATCTACTTGATGATTGTAATAATCCTATGGTCAACGTACATGGCTGTGCAGTATGCTTTCGTGGGAATAGCGCAGACGAGGAAAGCCAAGGACAAAGTTACTATAGACAACAACAATCCTCACGAAGAAGATGGGCAAGCACCTGTTTTTCTTTTGGAGGCAATGCCTGTCTACAACGAGTCAGAGATTATTGAAGCTGCTTGCGAATTGGAAAACGCTGAAGAGGTTTGCGAGGCTGAGGTTGCAGAAGATGTATGTGAGGAAAAGACAGAAGAGCTCCCGAAAGAAAACCATGCCAGTTCAACCTACCAGCAAGGTATTGATGACTTCTACCAAAGTCAGGCAGAAAGCCAGAAGAAGAAACTGGACACCATTCATGAATACCTTCTATACATCATGTCTCCATTTGTATATGAGGAAGACATGGACGAGTTCTGTACAGACCTGTTGAGATTCGCGATGGATCACAACTACCGCCCAGAAGTTGAGTGGAAGAGATTCAAGACCAAGCTGAGCAGCTTCGATGTCCGCCATCTGGTCTGGAGCATTGCCATAAGATTAGGACTTGGCAAAGGCAAGGTTTACAGCAACGATGATTGCGCTTGCTATATTGAGCGTCGTTTTGCTTCTTTGTGTGTAACAGCCAGTGGAGAGCCATTGTCGCATAGCACACTCAGGAACCTGACAGTCACATCCAACAGCGACCAGATACATTGTGACATCCAGGGGGCAGACGGACTGTTATTCCATATTCCTTCACAACTGGGCGTAGAGAAAGACTGAAGGTAATCTTTCTCCCCTCTCCTATATCAATACATAGACATCACATATTGGAGCCACATCAGTAACCAAACTTTGGCGTGGTCCTGATGTTCCTATGCCCTTTTGCGCTAAATCTTACCCCAAAAACAGCCAAAATCCCAATTGTCATTCATTATACTTACATGTTCAATGTTGTCAAAAACCGCTTCAAAATCTTGTTTTACCCACGAATAACGGCCAAAAAGAAGGCTCTACTGCGTGATTGTTTCGTGACGCACCAGTTATAAAACTGTGGCTTGCCCTCCGATTCGTAACGGGGTTCCTTTGCAGCACGATTCCACTAAAGGGTCGTGTTGTCAAATGACTAAAGATCAAATTACGTTCAATGACCTTCCGCAGGTCATCGCCGAACTTCGGGATGAAGTGTCGGGCATGAAGGCGTTACTGCTGAACCTTCAGAACAGACCAACTCAGCAGAGAGAGAACAGACACCGCCCTGTCACCCCAGAGCAGGTAGCCGAGTACACCAACATTCCCCTTGCGACCATCTATCAGAAACTCGCAAACAGGGAAATCCCCGGCTCCAAGCCTGGCAAGCGATGGGTCATCTACCTTGACGAGATTGACAAGTGGCTGGAAGCGAACCGCAAGAATCCCATTCCTTTGACGGATGAGGAGCAGAACGCTGCCATCCTTGCATCGCACAAACGCAAGCCGAACAAGTCCAGTTGGAACGATGAATCTTCAGCTCGACGACGTCAACCTATTGCAAAACCATTTGACGGGGATAAAATCTAAAATCAAGCAATTATGAACGAGCATATAATTCAATACTGCTTCATTCTGTCCGAGGAACAGCTGGAGTATCTACGCAGCAAGAAGTACAAGATGACGCACTTCTCACAGATACCTTACTATAAGCCAGCAGGCAAACTGATCTTCTTCGAGAAGAGTGCTTTGCTTGACTGGGTGCGTAACGTGAAGGTGAAGTCCGAGGATGAGATAAGGGAGGAAGCTGCCTTGCACCTCTCCAGTCTCAGCATTCCCTGTTTTGAGAGAACTCATGTATAACCATATAAATATGTATGCTTATGGAGAACTCCCATTCTGAAACACGGCTCATCTTGTCCCTGTCGATTCATGACATTGACAATCTTGCCAAAGACCTGAAGCCAAGACAGAGGATGTTCCGCTTCTTCTCACTACTCCGTCATGCCGCAGAAACCGACGGTACGCAGACAAAGCGTAGCATAGACTACAGCGTACAAACGGGACAGGTAGGTGCTTCGCATTCCGAACTTGCCAGAGAATGGAACTGCAACCGCAGTACCGTCACCCGTTTCCTGAAGGAACTGGAGGTCGACGGACTCGTCAAAGTCAGCACGGGTAATGTATCATCCGTGACAGACATCAAGTGTCTGCTTGGCTGGCAGCATGGCGACAAGGTTACACCGAACCTGTCGAGTGACAACGAACTTGTTTTTCAACTAATCATCTGAATAATTATGGGAAAGATTGTATTATACACTAACGTAAAAGGAGGCGTAGGCAAGACAACCCTTTGTGGTATCTTTGCCACCTACCTTGCCAACAGCGGCAGAACTGTTGCCGTTGTCGATGCCGACCTTCAGCAATCGCTATTCCGTCATCGTAAGCGTGACCTACAGCAGAATCCCGATGCCAGTCTGCCCTGGGAGATTAACACGCTCAGAGGCAGAACTCCAGATGAGGTCGCAACGATCATGGCTAACCTGAAGCTGTTGCCCTACGATGTCATCATTGATTGTCCTGGTAACCTCGTTGACCCGAACCTCAAAGTCATCTACTCATGTGCTGACATTGCTGTAGTACCTATCCATTATGACAGCGATACGCTTGATGCCACTCAGATGTTCTCAGAGACATTCGAGGCTCACTTCGGAGCGAAGATGTTCTTCGTTCCGAATGGCATTGTGTCGGTCGAGGAAAGGCGTGAACACCTCCAGCAGGAAAGAGACAAGGCCATTGAGCAGCTGAAAGCCTATGGCACTGTAACCCCACGAATAAAGCGCAGCGTGGTCATCAGTGACTACAATACGCTGTTTCCGCTGACTACCTATCAGAGGAATGCAGTCAAGTATGCCTTTGAACCTGTTATCAATGAATTGCAGAAAGGAGGTGCAGAATAATGGAACCTGACAACGCTTTCAATGAAATCTTCGGCAAAAAGCCTTCAACAGAGCAGAAAACAGAGACGCAGAATAGTCTGGAAGACACTTCTGCCATTAAGGAGCAGAGTGAAGCAGAAACACTATCCGTGCAACAGCCCATGCAGGAAGAGCATGAACCTGATACGGCAGAGAAGTCTGTCCGCAAACGTGGACGCAGGAGGAAGGGCGATGTCAATACCGATGGCTCAACCCCTGATAAGGTAGGCCACTTCTCTTGCATCTGCGACAAGGACCTCATAGCAAAGGTCAGGGCTATCGCCTGGCAGGAGCACATGACCGTCAGGGCAGTTGTTGAAAGCATGTTCTCCAAGTGCATTGCCAAGTACGAAAAGAAGCGTGGCCCGATTCAGATTGAACCCAATCAGTCGTCTGAAGAACTTTTCTGACTGTTGCACGTTTCCTCCTGTTGTGCAGACATAGAACTGAATACTGGTTCCGTGTCTGCACTTTTTGTATGGCCATATAACGATGGCAGACCTATACACTATGGAAGAGTATAAGCCTATAGGCATATACACATCCACGACGTATAGAGGTATATTCCGTATTAGCAGATACCCAGTATAGGCTTACTCTCCGTATAGCATTATAGTGCGTATAAGGATTTACAGAGTATAGGTGTATAGATTATACACACCTATAAGGGATATTGGCATATATGGTTATACCAGGTATATATGTTTAGGGTTATTGCATGTATGAATGTACAGGGATATAGGTGTATAGCATTACATCTGGCGCGATGGCTTTGCAATGTATAACCTTATATAGATATACAGTTATACATTAGCGGAGTTTCTGCTATCTCTTATGTGGCTGCCAGTTGTATAACTGCCCTATAGGTGATATACAGTCCAAAGGCAAGTGTCGTAATGTCTGGCATTTTCGGACGTGATAAATGCGCAGCAAATCTTGTAATGGCAATGGGCTTGCGATGCACGGCAGATTTCCAGGCAACCAACCAACCCAATTGCTCATTTTTTACCCTCATGTCAAAGATTTGCGACTGTAGGCAGTCGGCAATGTCCTCGCCCTGAAACCGATGCGATGTCTTGTAATTCATGCAGCCGAAGCCATAGAAGCCTCAGAACTGCTCAAATTCGCGGCTTCGCCATCCTGGAGGTGTAATTGCCCACGAAAGGATTTCGACGCTTTCTGAAGCCAATTTTTGGTCTTTGTAGAGGTTTACACGCTGGCAAAGCCAACCGTCCATTCCTGTATGGTCTTTTTTCAGACCTTCGAGGCACTGGGCTTGCCCATGTGCCACATTTTTACAGTATCGGGAAGCTCACTACCCGTTCCGATTTTCATCGGACGGTGAATTGACCACATAAATCTGCAAGCAGAGGTCACGAAATCTGGCATGAAGTAGTTCTCACACATGGTCGGCCATGAATGGCAGCAATAAATCTCTGGCAATTTTATCCAGTCAGTCTAATCGGCTTGCCGATGCCACTTTTTCAAAGTCATGGGTAGCCTAATACCTAAAACAAGAAAATCAAAAGAATTAAAAAGATGATAAAAGAAATAAATATCTTGATAATAAGTGTGTTATGCGAATATAGCAAATTCCTTTCGTTTCCTTAAAAATCCTTATAATTACCACTTTTTGTTACTCATATTTGCGACATTTGATTTATTTTTGTTACCTTTGCACTCGATTTCTGATTGGTTTCATTCGAAATGAGTATGAGCAAAGAAAAGAAATACAGTAAAGAGCCTGTTAAGTTGTGCCTGAGAAGTCGCAAAGACGGACATCAGGTCATTTATCTGGAAATCTATGTTGAAGGCAAGCGTACTTATGAGCGTTTGCCTGACTTGGTATTGGTTCCAGAAACCGACCAGAAATCAATAAGGAAAAACGATGCGACTCTCAAAAAGGCAGAAGTGATATGCCGTAAGAGAAATCGGCAACTGAAAAAGGAACTACCTGACAACAAGTATGTCCAAAGCCAAGAGGCAGAAGAGTCACAGCTCACCTTATTTAATTGGATTGACAAGTATCGCGAAATCCAGAAAAGCCGAGGCGTTCGCAATCTCTCTATCATAAAGCGCCTCAGGAAACTACTTGGGCTTTTCCATAATGACCTTCTTTTGACTGATGTCAATAAACAGTTTTGTCTTGACTTCATCAACTTCCTGAAGAATGAATATAAGACTAAGTTCGGTAATCCTATCAGTTCAAAGTCTGGGTTTAACATTGTCAGCGAACTAAGCACCGCTATGAACACGGCTATCCGCGAAGGGCAGATACAGTCAAATCCGGTCAGCAAGCTTACACCGACAGAGAAGTTCCTGCCCAGGGAACAAGTCCGTGAATACCTTACCATCGACGAGCTGAAGATGCTCATTCAAACTCCCTGCAAATGCGAGATTGTCAAAAACGCTTTCCTCTTTGCGTGTAACTGTGGACTACGCCGTAGCGATGTACTTGCCCTGAAATGGTCTGACATAACCATTGATAACGATGTATGGAGAGTCGGAACACGCATGATAAAGACAGAAAGGCTTGTGTATGTTCCTCTGCCACTCCAGGCTCGCCGATGGATGCCGCCAAGACCTACAGAGTCTGAGAAACTGAACGACAAGGTCTTTCAGAAACTCGATGTCTCCAAGATACAAGAATATCTGAAACCTTGGGCTGAATCGGCAGGCATTACAGGAAAGAACGTCACCTTCCATGTTTCCCGGCACACATACGCCACGATGCTTCTTACCTTAGGTGCAGACCTTTACACCGTAAGCAAACTGCTTGGACATACTTCTGTCCGTCACACCCAGCGGTATGCAAAGATCATCAACAAAACGATAGATGATTCCATAGAACTAATTGACAAAAACTTATAACAGACATGGCACGAAAGACATCCGCAAAGAACACCAAGGAGCCCGTAAGACTCCGGGAGAAAGAACTTGCCAATGGCGTGCGCTCTCTCTATCTTGACATCTATGTGAACGGCAAGCGCAGTTATGAGTTCCTGAAACTCTACCTCATCCCAGAGACTAATCCTCAGGCAAAGGTACAGAATGAAAACACCATGCGTGCTGCCAACACCATCAAGCTCAACCGTATTCTTGAAATCACCAACAACAAGGCAGGATTGAAGAATACATCCATCCGTGCCAAGATGCTGCTGAAGGACTGGATGGAGACATTCCGTCAGGCACAGGAGCAGAAAGGGGTCAAAGACCAGAAACTCATTCACAATACCGTTCATGCGCTCACTGCCTACAATATCAATGTTGCCATGAGGGACGTGAATCGGGACTATATCATAGGGCTGACCAACTTCCTTCGCAATGACTATCGGTCTCCAAGAGGAAAAAAGCTAAAGGACTATTCTGTCATCAACTACCTCGGCTGCCTGCGCAATGCCCTCAATATGGCTGTGCGCGAGGATGTCATTGCCGACAACCCCATCATGAAACTGTCTGCGCAAGATAAGGTCAAGGCACCTGAGAGTCAGCGTGAGTACCTGACTGTTGAGGAAGTTCAACAGCTTGAAGCGACAGTCAGCCCATACCCACACATCAAACAGGCCTTTCTCTTTGCCTGCTATACAGGGCTGCGGTGCAGCGATGTCAGATCCATCACCTGGGGCAAGATTGTCAAGGACGGAGAAAAGTACCGACTGCACACTGTCATGTTCAAGACAAAACGACCTTTCTACATTCCGTTGTCAAAGAAAGCCATGCAATGGATGCCGGAGAGAGGTGACAAGACTGACGATGACCTGATCTTTGAAAACATACCTGTCCAGGTCAACACCAAGCTCTACCTTCAGCCGTGGCTTGACAAGGCTGGTATAACCAAGCCCATCACCTTTCACTGCAGCCGACATACCTTTGGCACAATGATGCTCACACTGGGTGCGGACATCTATACCACAAGCAAGTTGATGGGACATACCAAGGTGGAGGTCACGCAGATTTATGCCAAGATCATCAACAAGAAGAAAGATGATGCCGTGAGTCTCATTGACCAGGCATTCGCCTAACAAAGCCAAATAATTGTAACAATCTTAAATTTCACCAATATGGACAGCTATATCCAAACTCTCAATGCCGGATTGGCAAGAATGGAAGAACTGATGAAGTCGCTTCTCGTTACTCCAACAGACTTCGAGATTCTTCTTTCCCTATACCTCTTATATAAAGAGCACCAGCACACCAACTCCCTGATCGACTATGCCGAAGGTGTATTGAAGTCTGGCGAGGGTATCGACCAGTTGCTTGCCGATGCAACCGAATTGAATCAGTTGGTTACAAGATGCAACCAACTCTATACTGGTAATCAAGAAGCCTTCGACAACATCGACAATGATGCACTCTTCGAGGCACACATCAAGCCATTCCGTGATGCAGAAAAGGCAGAGGCAGACATTGCCGCTCCACTTTGGAAAGAATACCAGCGCCTGAGCAATCGCCTTGACTATCTCGATAATGGTTCTGACGAGTTCAAGGAATTGGTCCCTAAATGCGATGCAGTCAAGGCAAAGTATGACATTCACCACGCCAAGGTCAATGAACTTCATCGTTTGTACAACGATGAAGTAAAGCGTTGCTCGGCTGCTCTGTCATTCACGCTTGAAGACCTGTCCGTGCTGTTCTTCTATATACAGCGTATATCTCGTACCATCATCGACACCATCACTAAAACACAAGGAGAATAGATATGGCAGAATTGAAATCGTTTCCACTTGATTACTATCGCAACTATCTGGATGTCGATGACTGTTCTCCCATCTACAATCATTGTAACGGGAAGCAATTTGAGGCGGCTACCAAGTTAGACCTTTGCGAGTTCCTGAATCTGCGCACACCCCTTGTGCCTGTCAGAATCCTTGACGGCGAGAAGCAGAGGATGTGCTATCTCATAAGCCAGCTCCTGAAGCATCGCGTTCCTGCCATATCCGAGATGAAAAAGCCTTGGCTCAAAGGAATCTTGGCTGCTTGCAAGATCAGCGAGTCCTACTACAAGTCACACTACAACGACGTGGATGAAAGAAGTGGGTCTGAAGCCAACAAGGAGTTCTATAGGACAGTAAAATCCATCTTGGGAAGATAAAGGCATCAAAGCGACCACACAAAAACACACGTTTACCACACAACCGCAATTTACAAAAGCGTTATATTGCTTATTATCAGCAGTATAACGCTTTTGTTTTGTCTCGAAATAACACACAAAGTCAACTTGTGACCACCTGAAAATATAGCGAAATTTGCAGTCGAAAACCATTCATAATCAGTGGTCCCAACAACCACAGTCCAGGATGGTACAGAACAAGAAGTTTAACGCAAATTTGTTATATATGGAGAAAATAAAGAACCCACTCTTGACCACAGCAGAGGCAGCAGCCTATCTTGGTCTGAAGATCAGCTATCTTCACAAGTTAATGATGCGTCATGCGATTCCCTATTACAAACCAATGGGCAAGCTCTGTTTCTTTTCACAAGCAGATCTTGACCACTGGCTTACATGCAACCGCATTGCATCGCAGAAGGAAATCGAGCAGCAGGCTCAGCAGTATCTATCCACGAAACGCATAGAGAAGACATGAGTCTGATGCCACATATACTAACCCGGCCACCTCCTATGTCGGGGCGCACATCGCTTGCTTCCATCGTATCAGAGGCAGCAAGTATCGAAAGAGTTTTACACCAAAGTAACTAACCCCTTTTATAAATAATGTGTATGCACGAAGATACCAAGCATATATCCACCTTCAATGATATACCTGTTCTTCTCGCTCGTATCGACGACAAGTTAGGCATCATTGCAGCGTGGATTCAGAACGGAGCAAGCCGGCAGGATCCTCATGCCATCCTCACCATTGACGAGGCTGTGGCATTCACTGGCTACTCCAAGTCTGCCATACATTCTGCCACATCCAAGGACACGATCCCCCACTTCAAGCGTGGGAACAAGCTCTTCTTTTTCAAGGATGAACTTGTGGAATGGCTGAAGTCGGACAATCGCCCAAAGAGAGGCAAGAGATTTCAGGTTAATGACAACTCAAAAGAGGCGGTTGTAACCGATGGCAATCAGGAATCCGTATCAATCGCAGCAAAAATAGCAAACGATACCAATTCCGTTGCAGACGTTACTGATACCGCTTCTAATCAGGCGGAAAAAGCTACATCTGTACCAGAAGATGCAGTTTCCGTCTGCCAAAGTACTGAGATTTTTACCTCTTCTGGGATTGTATCGGATGCCGAGTTGGAGCAAAACGATTCTAATAATGAGTCCAAGGACACGTCAACAGAACCCGCTCCGACATCTGGCACCGATGTGGACAGTTGTTTGGACAGAAATGGAGATGTGTTGTTAAGCGTAAGCGAAGAAATGAGCAGTAGTATTGACTCCCATGCTGATGAACACATATCTAATGATAGTGCCCGACAGCAGGGAAAAGAAAATACTATTCCTTCTTTCCCTTACTTTAGTCTTGAACGGCATGAAACCACTGATGGCATCCCTGCAAAGTCAGTTATTCGGTTCTTTGACAAGATACCCCACAATCACTACTACAACGTTTGCAGGATTGCTGAGAACAGACACGGCAAGCGAGTTGTCAAAAACACCGTCAGCTTTGAGTTCGCCACCTATGACGATGCTCTTCAGGCTGCGCTGGCTATCGACAAATACTTGTCGCTAAACCCTGATAATAGTAACTAATGTGACATCAAATAGCAAGCCCAAACTGTCTCTTAAAACTATGCTACACCTCTTCATTCATACCTGCCTACGGCATCCTGCTCCTGGCATTTCTTCACAGCATTGTGACGCTCTGCGAGAGCCGTTTTGCCGTAACGCACCAAGCTCGCTTGGTTATTGGTTAAACGGGGGTATGGGAGCAAGTTTGTGTTCTGAAATGTTCAGAACTCGATGCAGCCAGTTGGGCTTCCCGTTATACATGTCACCATAATAATCAAGATGATATGGCAACACAGAAGAATTGTACCCCCGATTTACCCAAAGCTATACGCGAGGTAAAGCCCAAGGGCGGAAGACCTGCGAAGGCAGAGGATGAGAAGAAAAAACTGGTTTCTGTTTACTTCACAGACAAGGAGCGTGAGAAGATTACCGAGGATGCCAACGGAAGGCCTTTGAGCCTTTATATCCATCACCAGACCATCTATGGAAAGGTAGTGGAGCCGATACCGAAGGAACTGGCTGATGCCTTGAAGGACTGCTCCGGCATGTCGAACAATCTGAACCAGCTCACGATGAAGTTCAATGCAGCCTTCAAGGACTCGTCTGACAGGCGCATACAGAAACTCATCCAACTGACACCTCAGTTAGAGTATCAGTCGCAGATGATAGGTCAGATTCTCATCCATATTGCAAGCCTATGTTCGCAAAGATAACCACGGGAAGTCTGGCGGCTGGACTGATCAACTATATGGATAATGTGAAAGAGAAGGACGCTCGTATCCTGATTGCAAAAGGGCTGTGTACTGCCAGTCACGAAGCCATTTGCGCATCCTTCGAAATTCAGGCAAGTCGGAGCCACACCGTCTGCGAGAAGATGCTGCATATAGCCCTGGCTTTCTCTGAGAAAGACAGTCACAGGACAAAGAGTGACGAGTTCATGACAGCCTTTGCCCTTGACTACCTCAAACGCATGGGATGGGATAAGACGCAGCTCATCATCATCCGGCATGATGACCACGACTATGACCACATACACATGGCTCTCAACATCATCGGTGATGACGGAAAACCGCTCGACATGAAGTTCTACAAGACTCGTTCACAACGTATCTGCTACAAGATGACAAAGGAATACGGACTCTACTTCGCCAAGGACAAGAAGAACGTCAACCGCTCTGCACTGAAAGGCAAGGACAAGTTGAAGTATCAGGTTGCTGATGCAGCAATGCCTCTGCTCGGAAAGTTTAAATCATTGAAGGAGTTCCGCGAGGCTCTTGCCAAGCAGGGCATCAAAACTACCATCGTTCCGACAAGAGACGGCAAGGGACTCGGTATCGTTTACACTATCACCGATAAGAAATTCTCCATCGGAGGTGCCAAATGCGACCAGTCCCTGAAGTTCTCGGCTCTGGAGAAGGTTATGGATATCAGCGACGACGAGAATGTTCAGATGTTCCGTGGCGGTCAGTACATCAGACCTGCGGAAGGCAAACTGACTGAACGCTTATCTGATGACAAACCCTTTGAACCTGTCTATGGCGATGATTTCTTAGATAACATCACAGAGATGTCATACGAGGAATTTGTGAAGGAGCGTGAGAAGGATTGGGGCGACCCTGCAGAGGCTTTTGATATGAGCAATACGCCCGCTCCACAAGAGGACAGCCATCTTGCTTCCAACATCGCAGCAGCAGCCGTTGAACTGGCTACTGGCGGCACTCAGATAGCACCATCTTCAGGTGGTGGCGGTGGCAACGATGACGAATGGTGGGAGCGTGAACGTCAGAGAGCCAGACAGAATGAATATCAGCCGCGTAGAAAAGGACGGCACTAATAATCATATGTAATCAAATCAAACAGAAAGCAATATGTCACACACAAAAAGCAAGTCCAAGAAGGACTCAATGAAAGCGCTTGCAAACATGGGCGCGAATATGTCTGCTATGTTGTCAGGGAATTCACCTTTGACTGAATCGCAATCTGATAATGCGGAGGGTGCTGAGATTGGGGCAGTTGAAATGTCTCAGTCCTCGGCTTCTGCTAATCCGCCAGTTATTAATCCAACTCAGGACGTCCCAATGCAAAGTACTGAAAGTGCAGAGAGCAATGGTGGTATTGAAACTACTCCCCCTTCAGAGCGTGAGGGAGGGTCTAAAACAGACCCACCCACACCTGTTGAAGTGAATATTGACATTGATAAGACTCAGGGCAATGCAATTTATAGTTCATTGCTCGGACTTCAGAACACTCTGGACAACTTTCAGCTTGATGTTAAGCAGGATTCACTTCGGGAGGTCGTCTATGAGGCAATCAAAGATGCAGTCGAGGAACACCTGACAGAAGGTGACAAGGCACAACTGGAGAAGGAAGAGGAACTTCGGGCAGAGGGAAAGCCTGCAAATGCTTTTGAAGCCTATCAGATGGCGACTCAACGTAATACTGATGCCATCAACAAGTTCAACCACAACAGCGATGTCATCAAGAAGCAATACAAGAATATCTCTGACCTTTTGTGTGAACTCCTTGGCAGGGCGAATCTCTTTCCTTATGAAAAGCCTAACTTCAAGGATGAGAACGGACATATCCTGCTGAACTCGTTATATCTGTACCCTTGGTATTGCTTCAAATGCTTCTACTCCAGCAAACATGTACGAGGGTTCTTCATGACTATTGCATGGTCAATCTGGCTGATTAGTATCGGACTTCTGTTCTTCATCGCCCGAGACAATGCCATTCTTCAGAAGCAGCAGAACATCAACCGCTATGTTCATGCGTACTTCAGTGACAATGCTGAGGTCATGATGGAATTGGAAGGTGTTGACCTCATGTTCTCAGACCAGAAAGTCAAGCCTATAACTGTCAAAGAATACAGGGAGTACATGAAAGAGCGTAAGAAAGAGGCTAATGGCGGCAAGCAGAAGTAACCTTTGGTTGTACTATCCCCTTCTGTCAATGCCGTAGCAATAGCCATTTGTAACGAGCCGTTTTTATTCATCTGTCATTCCCCAATAGAAATTCTGGGAGGCGTTTAGGGAACTATTAACCCATTAACTTTTTGCAAAACAGCTGAAAGTCAGTGGGTTTTGCTATTCCGTTTTCAATCTTGATAAGATGAATATGAAAAATCCATTGTTTGTAGGAACTGATGTTTACTTTGTTGACGCATTAATAACTATAAGTTTCGGTTTAATTTCTTGTTCTGCTAGAAGCTTTCCGGCATGTTTAACGACCACTTTCCTTTTTCTGACTTGACATTTTATTCTTATTTTGCCATCCAATTCTTTTGAAGTCAGATATTTCTTTATATCGTTTTCAATGAAAAATGCCTTGTCAAAATTGTTTTGATTACAGAATCTATCAAACCAATTTTCATCATCTTCGTTTTTTACTAATTTTATCGTGTTCTTGCTTAAATTGTATTTGACAGTCAATGAAAAACTGTCAAAATCTCCTGCTTGATATTCTGGAGCGTCCCATGGCTCATAATGTGTAATGCTTTTACGTGACTCAAAAATAGAAACATTTTCTATTGATGACATAGCAATTCCCTTTTCAATATTCGGGAAATCATAATAGGCAGGTTGTTCTACCGATAATTCTTCAAATGCGAAAAGACTAAAAAGATACGTTGAATCCATTAACTCTTCTGCATCTGTGGAAATGCGACCAAGAGAGCCATCGGCTTCAATTTCTATTTTTAGCAGATATTTTATCTTATCATTTTTATCAAGAGACTCTAAAAATGAAGCTGTTTTTGCGATACCAGAATACTTCAAAGTAGCATTTACATTTGGCTCGACATCATCAGGCACCCCTTCTTTCATCCACTGGTCTAAAATGGAAATCTCTTTTGCTTTAACTTTGTTGAGTTCCTTTTTCTTAATAGTAAGAATTGCATCTGCGCACTCCTGACACTCTTGTACGGATAAACCTATAGCATGAAGGTTTTCTTTACACTACTGTCCAAAGAAATTTTCCCATAAAGTCAGCTGACCGAAATCGGAGTCATTCTGCGGACGTTTTGGTTTAACAAATAGCTCGCCTAAGGGTTTCCTCTCAAAGAGTACTTTCCCGACAGCG
>Ga0247611_10007200_pt1 | contig 14040 bp, 13 predicted proteins | sample 177DNAGHGhighgp2_FD_192422 | JGI IMG/M metagenome (GOLD analysis project Ga0247611, IMG submission 192422) | Sheep rumen microbial communities from Palmerston North, Manawatu-Wanganui, New Zealand - 1770 DNA GHGhigh gp2 | ecosystem: Host-associated > Mammals > Digestive system > Stomach > Rumen...
GGAAATGATAAAAAATATGGCTTTGGCTGCGTATGAAAATGCATATTATAAGTTTAATGAAGACGGTTCATATGTTTATAAAAAAAGTGAAACCACTGAAGGCACTTATGAAATTATTGATAAAACAGTTGTTTTAACAACTGATGATGAACAAAAAGTCCTTAACATTTCTGGCAAAAATTTCTATATTGTTGAGCAACTGGGAGAGATTGAGGTGCGTGTTTATTTTAAGTCAGCTTAATTGAAAAATAGATAAATAAAAAAATGATTTAGTTTAATTGCTAAGTCATTTTTTTTATTTTTTTGCTTGACATTTAAGGGGGGTGGGTGCTAAACTGAAAACATATAAGGGGGAAGCAAAAATGACAACAACAAAAAACAAATTTTTAGGAATTATGATTGCACTTTTAATAATTCCATTGGTGATTATGTTCTCAGCTTGTGGTGGAATAAAAGTTGAGGGCAAAACTTATACTTTTGATAAGCAAGAGGCATATTTTGCTGATGATGTAACGATACAACAACTACAAACAGCTGCAGATGATTTAGAAGTTGCATGCACAGTAACAGAAGAAAACATTGATGAGGCTAAACAACAAATTCTAGCAGCATTTTTAGAGGAACAGGATCCAGGTGAGGGCAGTTATGCTTTTGGAAAAGACCAAGTAACAGCTTCATTTGATGGACATGCATTTACTGGAACTTATAAGATTGAAGGAAAGAAGATAACAGTTACCACAAGTATGGGTCCATATACAACTGTTCAAGTTTATAAAATTGTTGATAACAAAACAATTGTTATGAGTTCATTAGACAATCCAGGGTATTTCCCAGAAGGAATTGTTTATAATGCCTACTTTACAGTTAAATAATAAAAGCAACAAAAAAACGCACTAAAAAAGTGCGTTTTTTATTTTCTGTTTTCATAGTCATCTAAAAATGAGTGCGTGATGCCTTGCTCATCTTTATAAGAGATAATTGTGGATAAGTTGATATTTTCCACACTCCTAAAGATATTGCCTTCAATTTGGTGTTCTTCAAGGCTTAATTTTTTGATTAAGTTTTTTGTTTTAAGGCGTTTTGATGCTTGTTCTCCAATTTTGCTTGCACTTTCTGTTATTTTGCACGCACATTGAATAAACTTTAGGTTGTTATAATCTCTCCACCTTATGATATCTTTTTCTCTTATTAAATACATTGGCCTGATGAGTTCCATACCCTCAAAGTTGTTGCTATGCAGTTTTGGCATCATTGTTTGAACTTGAGCGCCATAAAGTATGCCCATCAAAATTGTTTCAATAACATCATCATAGTGGTGCCCCAAAGCAATTTTGTTGCAACCAAGCTCTTTGGCTTTGTTGTATAGGTGGCCTCTTCGCATTCTGGCACAAACATAACAAGGGGAGTTTGTGATGTGTTCAACATTTTCAAAAATATCTGTGTTAAAAACGGTTACTGGAACATTTAGCTTTTTTGCATTATTTAAAATAAGCTCTCTGTTTTTTGGGCTGTAGCCCGGGTCCATAACAAGATAAACAACTTCAAAAGGTATTTTGTTGTGTTTTTTAACCTCCTGAAAGAGCTTTGCCATACACATACTGTCTTTTCCGCCAGATATACAAACGGCAATTTTATCGTTTGGCAAAATAAGCTTATAATCGTTAATTGCTTTGCAAAACTTTGTTAAAATTTCACGATGAAATTTTTTTCGCAAACTTTCTTCTGCCTTTAGTGCAGTCGTTTCATTTGTTTGGTCGTTTTGGTGCGTTTCAAGCCACTTTAAATAACCCCCAACAACAGAATAAGCTTTAATATTTTTTTCTCTAAGCTGTTTTGCTATTTGTTTAGACAACTTTCCAGTTCGGCAACAAATATAATATTCTTTTTGGGGTGACAAATCTTTTGCTAACAGCTCTTTTGCTGGAATGTTTTTTGCAGTTGTTATGTGTCCAAATTCAAAAGAACTAGGGCTTCTTATATCAATAATCTCTGCATTTTTGTCTATTTTTTCAAATTCAATTTCGTAGTTCATAGTGTTCTCCAAATATGAATTTATTATAGCATAGGTTTTTTGTTTTGGCTATAAATTTTTGTAAATTTTTATTTGCTATTGACAACAAAAAAATATATGATATACTTTTTATAGGAGAACAAAAATGGCAGACAAACTTTCAAGATATATATTAGAAAAATACTTGTGGCAGGCAGAAACATATAAAAAAACTTCAAGCGTTTTGAGTAAGAATAGCTTAAAGAACAAACAAAAAGAATTGCACAAGAGTGGTGAACAAATATTTTTTGATTCAAGAAAAGAATTTGGAAACAACAAAGAAATAAGTTTATATAAAAATGTCAACTCTAAAGTTTGGGAAATGAGAATTAACGATGATTTTTTTGATGTTGAAGATGTGATAAAATTCAAAAGGTTCCTTAATGTTTTGGCAAAAGAATTATTAAAAAGATTGCAAGAAAAAAAGAATAAACAGACATCTGTTCAAAATAAAACACAAAATATTGATGGTGAAAAATATGTTATTATTGATGAGGAAAATGTAAAACCAGTTTTTGTAGAATTACCAAAGCAACAGCTTTTAAAAGAAATGCTTGAAGGTGAGTTTAAAATTGTTGAAGATGAACAAAAGCCACAAGACATAAAAAATGAAAAATTTGTGATTGTTGATGATGAAGATGAAGAAAATGATTTAGTGATAACAGATATGTTTGAGTGGAATGGAGAGCGATACAAAGTTTATGAAGATGTGACAAAATTTCTAACAAAACGGGCTAGAATTAGCGATTATTTTTTGCCGGGTTCATCTACAGAAGAGAAGAAAGTAAATCATTTTTTATCTAAGTTAATAACAGCTGTTGAAAGAGAATTTAACAAACAATATAATGTTTCAGAACAAGCAAAAATAGATAAAGCCAAAAATGATGAAAAAAAAGCTATAAGAGAGGAGCTCAAAGCAAGAAGCAAACTTAGAATGCAAAAATTAAGAGAAGACTTAAATGCGGAAAAAGATGAACTTAATTTTGAAAAGAAATAAAAAAAGAGTGAATTTTTATCACTCTTTTTTATATTTGTTTTTGTTATGCTTCAACTTTTTCCCAAATAGCGGTGTAGCCAAACACTCCTCTTTGAGCTGAAACTCTAAAATATTGAACTGGTTCTGAAGTGTAGTTTACAACTTTTCCTTGAGTCCAATATTTAACCCAACCAACAAACTTGTATCCTTCTTTTGTTGGGGTTGAGTCGCCTAATGAAATTGTGTTTGCTTCAGTTTTAAAGTAGTAATATCCATTGTTTGCTGCATTTAAATCTAAAGTAAATTGGCAAGTTGTGCTTTCATCAGCAAAAGCTCCGTTGTTTTCATCTGATTCAAATGGAACAAATTCTCCATCAACAATTTGTCCACCAATGGTGTTAAAAGTAACAGTGCATTGTGTGTATCTTGTCCAAATTGCACAATAAGTTATGTTTTGTTCATTTTCTGTTAATTTAAAGCTGTTTACAATTTTGTAGTTATAAGCATCTGTTTCGCCTTCTTTAGCCCAACCCAAGAATATGCGTCCATCTCTTGTTGGAATGGTTTCAGCTTCTTTATCAAAGTTTGCTTCATTCGCTTTTACTGTTTTTTCATAAGTCACAACTTGAGCATTATTTTCAAAAGTTCCGCCGTTTGCATTAAATGTTGCAACATAAGTTAATTCTTTTTCTTGATTTTCAGTTTCTTCTTGATTTGTTGATTGTTGCTCAGCTTGAGATTGTTCGTTTTGTCCAGCGTTTTGTGCTTGAGATTGCTCAGTGGTTGATTCTGGATTTGCGTATGTTTTGCCGTGTTCTATATTTGAACGATTAAGAATAAACATACCTGTAACAATCAAACAAAAAGCCAAAACAATCGCTGCAATACAAGATATTTTTGCTGCTATATTCATATATTTATTTGCTCCTTTTTTATTCCTTATTTTTTATATAGTTATTATAGCATAAAAGCCCAAAAATGTCAATAGGGGGTATTGCCGAAAAATGCCAGAAAATTTAATAAAATTATAAAATTTTTAAAGTTTTATTTACATCTTTTTACTTTTGTGTTATAATGCCAATACATATAAAATTTTTGAGGTGGAAAATGGAAAAAGAAAATAGAAAACGAATTTATTCAATTATAAAAAATCAATTTAAAAATGATGAAACAGCTTTTTGGAACCTTTATAACAAACATGGTTTTTGGAAAGATCCAAAATTTGTGTGTGATGCTGTGGATGAAGAATTGTTGTTGCAAGACTTGCTAATGGAGAAAAAAATATTAGAACTTCTTAAATCAAATAAAAAAGAGGATGATATTTTTTTGCGTGTTCTTGAAAAAACACTGTTTTATGAAGAATTAAAATCTATTAAAAAGAATTCTTTTGAGGAAGAGAAAAATATTAAACTAAAAAAAGAAAATGAATGGTTAACAGAGGAAGAAAGAAAAGAAAAGAAGGAAGAGGAAGAAAAGAGAAAAAAATTAGAAAAATTTTTAGAAGAACAACAAAAGAAACAGCAACAAGAAGATGATATAAAATATGGGCAAGAAAGAATGAAAAAAGAGAAAAAAGGTAAATATGAAGAAAAAGAAAGATACTTTTAATCTTTTAAGAAAAAAAAGAGTGAAATTTTATCACTCTTTTTTGCTATTTTATCTATTTAAGTTTAATTATTTAGCACTTTCCCAAACAGCGTAGTATGTGTAACTGTTTAGTGTTGCTGGAATGCTGAAGTATTTAACAGTTGTTCCAGCTTTTTTAGCCCAACCTTTAAACACATAACCATCTTTTGTTGGTGCATTGTTTCCTTTAACTAAACCAGCTTCATAAGCAAATCCATAATATCCGTTTGATTTAGCTGCTGTTAGATATTTTGTGTAAGTTTGTGTTTTTGTGTTTCCAGCAAAAGTTCCATTGTTGTCACCGTCTTCAAATAACACAAATTTTCCATCAACAAATTCTCCACCAATAGCATTGAATGTAACTGTGATTTTGTCGTATTGTGTCCAGATAGCGTAGTATGTCACTTCGTGTTCATCACTTTCAAAAGTGAAATCTTTAACAATAGTGTATGCTACATTAGATTTTGTTTTAGACCAACCCAAGAAAGTGTAGCCGTCTCTTGTTGGAACATCCTTTGCTTCTTCATCAAAGTTTGCAACATCATCAGCTGTTTGCATTGTTTGTGAATATGATAAAGTTGTTTCTTTGTTGGCAAAAGTTCCGCCATTAGCATCGAATGTGCTTGTTTTAACTTCTTTCCAAATAGCGTAGAAGTCTTCTTGAGATTTTGCAGCTGCAACAACTCTAAAGTATCTAACTGGAGTTGTGCCATCAGCTGTTGAGGCAAATCCTGCAAATTCATATCCTTCTCTTACGATTTCAAAATCATCTAATAACTCGCTAGCATCTTTTTTGAAACGATAGAAACCATCTTTAACTGTTCCAAAGTCGTGAATAACTCCATAAACTACAGAAGTTTTTCCTGTTGATTTTTCTTTGAAGTATCCACCGTTAGCACTGAAATAGCAATAACATGATGTTTTGTTTGTCCAAATAGCGTAGTATGTAATTTCACTAACTGAATTTTCAAGGTTATAATTTTCTACAACTCTTTTTGAACTTTTTGTTGTTCCCCAACCAACAAAGTTATAGCCATTTCTTGTTGGGGAAATAGCGTTAGCATCTTTTTTGAAACTGAATGAGTCATCGCCGATAACTGTTTGTTCAGCTGTTTGTGTTGTTGACCCATCTTCAAAAGCTCCGCCATTAGCGTCAAATGTTGCTGTGCAAGTTGACACCTTTTCTTGACTGTCTGATTGTGGTTGTGATTGATTTTGTCCGTTTTGCTCAGAACCTTCTGTGCTAGCTGTGTTTTTCTTTGGTCCACAACCAGCAAAAAGTGTTACAGCAAACAAAGCAAAAATCATTGCAATAGATAAAATAATTGTGATAATTGATTTACTTTTTGTTTTTGTTTCCATTTTTTCTCTCCTTTTTGAACGATTTCATTATAACATATTTAAATATGTTTTTCAATACCTTTTTAAAAAATTTTACACTTTTTAAAATCTGTATAGTTTTTTCAATACTACTACAAAAAATTGGTGAAAAATATTGATAATATAGATATATGTTATTCCTTTAAAAATTGTTTGTGTTTATTTTTGCTTAAAAAGCTTAAAACAGGGGGAATTTTGTTTGATAATTGTGGCTTTTTATGGTATTATATTAACAATTTAACAAAGATTTTTATGTTTGGAGGGTTTTATATGAAAGTTTTGGTAACAGGTGGGCTTGGCTATATTGGTTCACACACAACAGTAAAGCTTTTGGAAGAGGGTTTTGAGGTTGTTATAATTGATAATTTGTCTAACTCAAAAATAGAAGTTTTGGATAGGATTGAAAAGATAACAAAAAAACGCCCAAGATTTTATAACTTTGATGTGCAAAACAAAGAGAGTTTAGAAAGCGTTTTTGTTGCTGAACAGCCAGAGGCAATCATTCATTTTGCAGGCTTTAAGGCAGTTGGCGAGAGTTGCAAAAAGCCACTTATGTATTATGAAAACAATTTGTTATCCACTTTTGCACTTTTGGATATGATGCAAAAATATCCTAAATGCAAGAATTTTGTGTTCTCTTCTTCTGCCACTGTTTATGGAGAGCCAGACAGCGTTCCATTAACTGAAAGTTCACCAATAAAACAAGCAACATCTCCTTATGGGCAAACAAAAATTATGATAGAAGAGATTTTAACAGATTTTTCTAAAGTTCAAAAGGTTAATATTGCCATTTTAAGATATTTTAACCCAATAGGGGCGCATCAATCTGGGCTTTTGGGAGAAGACCCAAACGGACTTCCTAACAATTTGTTCCCATACATAAACAAAGTTGCAGTTGGGGCATTGCCAAAACTCAATATTTTTGGAAATGATTATAAAACTTGTGATGGAACTGGGGTTAGAGATTATATTCATGTTTTGGATTTGGCAAAAGGGCATGTTTTGGCACTTAAAAAGTTAGAACAAGACTGCGGACTTTTTGTTTGCAATCTTGGAACGGGGAAAGGAACATCTGTTTTACAGCTTGTGAATGCCTATGAAAAGGCAAATAATATAAAAATTCCTTATGAGTTTGCACCACGAAGAGCAGGGGACATTGATGAAAACTTTGCAGGAACAGAAAAAGCCAAAAAAGAACTTGGCTTTGTTTGTGACTATACCATTTTGGACGCTTGCCGTGATGGCTATAACTTCCAAACACAAGAACTTAAAAGAATAAAAGACAAAAAATAAAGTTTTGTTTATAAAGTAAAAAAGAACCTAAAAAATTTTAGGCTCTTTTTTTGTTTTATAATTATTTAGTTTTTAAGCATTTGATTTAAAACTTCTTCAGTCCAAGAAAGTAATTCCTGTTTTGTGTAGTTTTTGTTGTTTTCAAGCATATAAACCAAAAAGTAGGCAAATCCACCAGTTATGAATTTTGAAGAAACTTCAGCGGGAACTTTTAGTTTAAAGTTTTGTTCTTCTTTTTTTGTTAAAGTTTCAACATAATCGTTTATTGTTTTTAAAATCATCATAATAAGCCTATCGTTGTAACAATGCTTTAAAAACAAAACAAAGTTCTTTTGATTTTTGTTGATAAAATCCACACAAAGTTCGGCTAGTTTCAAATAAATTTCTTTTTGATTATTTGAATTTATCTTTTTTAACTCGTTTTCAAATATTTGTTCTTTAAGGTCTTCTAAAATACAACTGAAAAGATGATATTTGTCTTCAAAATATTTATAAAATGTAGCCCTTGTTATCATCGCTTGTTCGCAGATGTCTGTAACAGAAATGCTATCAAAATCTTTTTCTAACATAAGTTTTAACATAGCTTCAGATATATCTCTGCGGGTTCTTTTTGCTTGTTTGCTTTCTTTCATAAAAATTCTCCTTACATTTTTTTAATTGTGTTTAAATTGTGTATTTCTTTAGAATTGTGTAAAACTGAAACAGTTGACTTCAAACTGAATATATCATATAATTAAACATAAGTCAACGAAATTTACACTGTAAATTTTATATACATAGTAAAGGAGAAAAAAATGAATAAATTTGCAAATTTTATTGTTAAAGGAAGATATTGGTTTTTGGGTATATTTTTTGCAATGTTGGTTGCAAGTGGTGTTTTGATGAGTTTTGTGAAGGTCAATTATGATTTAACAGAATATTTGCCAGATAATTCAAACACAAAAGAATCAATCAGCTTAATGAAAGAGGAGTTTGGGGCAACGGGAACTGCCAGCATAATGCTGGAGGGTGTTTCTGAAGAGAAGGCAACAGAAATTGCTGAAGAAATATCAAAAATAAAAAGTATTTCAACGGCGGTTGTTACAAAATATCAAACAAAAGATGATGTGGGTTATGCTCTTGTTAGCGTTTTTTTGGTTGACGGAGATTACACACAAGAAGCAGAGCAAACATTAACAGAAATTAAAAATGTTTTAATAGGCGAAGACGGACTTTTGGGCGAAAATCAAAATTATTATTTAACTGGTTCAGCTCAAACAGCAGTTTCTTCAAGAGTTTCAATTTTGGGGGAAATTCCAATAATACTTCTTGCGTGCATTGTGATTGTTTTGCTAGTGTTGTTATTTACAACTCGTTCGTGGATTGAGCCACTTATATTTTTAATTGTTATAGGTTCAGCAATTTTAATAAATATGGGAACAAACTATTTTCTAGGTTCAATTTCATTTATTTCAAACTCAGTTTCTTCTGTTTTGCTGATTGCGCTTTCAATGGATTATTCAATTGTTCTTGTGAGCAGATTTAGGGAAGAAAGAGAAAAAGCTAATAATGTTTATGAAGCTATGAAAAATGCAATAACGGGCTCACTAATCACAATTGTGTCTAGTGGGTTAACTGTTATGGCTGGACTGATATCACTTGTGTTTATGGATTATAAAATTGGCTTAGATATGGGACTTGTTTTAACAAAAGGAGTGTTCATTTCACTTATTGCCGTAATCTTTTTAATGCCTGCAATACTTTTGTTATTTAGTAAGCTTTTAAAGAAAACAGAACACAAAAACTTTTTAAAAGGCTTAAGCCATATTGGAACTTTTGCAAAAAAGACCAAGTGGATTTTTCCAATAGCATTTTTGTGTGTGTTTGTGGGAGCTTTTGTTGTTCAACACACTATGCTTAACTTTGATTTTACTGCAAAATTCAGTAACCCAGGAGATAAGCTGTATGAAAACGAGCAAAAAGTTAAAGATGTTTTTGGAGAACAAAATGCTTTGGTTGTGATTTTAAAAACAAAAGACGGCGAAAATATTTTGTTAACCGAAGAAGACCAGTTAAAACTTTTTGAAGACATAAAAGCCATAAAATCACAAGATAGTGAAGTTATAAATTTAGGCTCAAGCTTTTTAACAAGTTCAGGTGAAGTTCAGTCACCAGTAACTGGAGAAATGCTAACAATAAAATTGGGCGACAAAATTGATGCTAGTTTTGTTTCAGAAAACTTTACAAAAAATTATGAGGTTGATGAAAGCTCAGTAGCATTATTTACAGCTTTAAATACAACTCTTGTGAATAGTGTGAATGAAACCGGTTCGGCTTATGTTTATGAAGCAATAGAATTTATGGGGAGTGAAGAAAACAAAACACAAACTTTAACTGCTTTAAATCAAATAATAGATGCACAAGTTCCTGTTCAAACAATAAATGAGGATGATGTAGATGAGGTTAAAGCACAAAAGCAAGCTATAAACGCAAAAAATGGGCAATTAAAAGCCTTGTATGCACAAATTTGTGAATTTGTTGCATCAAAATATGACAAAGTTCAATTGGGTGAAGATATCTATAACTCAAAAAGTTACACCAGAATGATTTTTAACATTGATGCAGAAGTTGAAAGTGATTTGGCAAAAGAATATATATTAAATTTATCAAGTTATTTAGATGAGCAAAGTAATCTTTCTTATAGTATTGTTTCAAACACACAAAATGTTTTGGAAACAGAAGATGTGTTTAAAACTGATAGATTAAAAGTGGAACTCATAACAGCGCTAGCAATACTTTTGATTTGTATTCTTTCATTCAGAAGTGTTTCACTCCCAGTTTTGCTAGTTGCAATAATAGAAGGCTCAATATTTATAAACCTTGCTGGAAATGCTATTTTTGGGAATGCAATATTCTTTATTTGCTATCTATTGGGAACAGCAATTCAAATGGGAGCCACTATTGATTATGGAATACTTTTATGTGATAGATACAAAGAGGCTCGAAGAACGCAAGATAAATACACAGCAATAAAAACAGCAATAGACAAGTCTTTTTCAACAATAATTTCAAGTGGAACAATTTTAACACTTGCGGCGTTTAGCATTGGCATATTCTCATCAATTCCTCTTTTAAAATCAATAGGATATTTAATTGGAGTTGGCGCACTTTGTGCTTCACTTTCAATCTTGTTTGTGCTTCCGCAAACATTACTTCTTTTGGATAAGTTTATTGCAAAAACAACTTATAAATCTAACTTTTTGTTTTCCACCTTTCCACAAAACGAGCAAGATTTAACCAAAAAGGAAAAATAATTAAATAAACAAATAAATTAGATAAAAATTATAAAAAAATTTAAAACAAAAAACAGAACTAATTTTTAAGTTCTGTTTTTTAAGCTTTATTATAAATTTAATTCATCATCTTTTTTTGTTGTTTTTGTTTCAACAACAGTTCCGTTTTCATCATATTTGTATTCTGTTTTATTGCCTAGTATGTCGTATTCTGCTGTTTTCAATCCATTTGTATCAAAATCTACTTTTCCAATCACCATTCCAGTATCATCATCAAAATAAATTTCGCTTACTTTTTCTTCGTTTTTATTAAATTTTGTTACTGTGGTTCCACAATATTCTGGCACATAATAATTTCCATCTTTATCATACTCACGAATTGCTTCAGTGATAAAATCTATTGCTTCTTGTTTCATATTTTTACTCCTTTTATCAAAACTAATTATAACACATATATTTGATATGTCAATAAGTAAAAATGCAAAATTTTATTACGCTATATTTAAATTCCCTTTTTCAAATTTAAAATAACCTCAGGATTTTCGCTAATTGTTTTTTCTTCAAACAAAAATCCTTTAGAAGCGTAATAATCTGTTCCTCCAACATTTACTTTTTGGTTTGCTAGTGAGTAGGCAAATCCAGGTGAGCTTTCATTTCCTAAAATCATATTAATACAAACATCACACAAATTTTTGTTAAAATCATCAACTGTTCCAATTTTTATAAAATTGTTTAAAAGGCTAAAAATTGGTGCCAAACTTTCTTTTTTTAATGTGTTTACAACAATGTCACGGCTTGAGGTGGTGTAAGATATAGTTCCGTTTTCCATTGTTATATCAACGGTTGAAGTCACAAAAAGTGTGTCTGGAACTTTGCTTTTTATCATAGAAAACGGGAAATTATTCATTTTTGCTTTTACGCTTTGAAGGCTTATGCTTGCAACAAAGTTAAAAGAATTTTTGGTGTAATTTTTTTCATCTATGGTGATGCTCTCTAAGTCATCATAATAAATTTGCAAAAGTTTGAAATCCAGATTTTTTAAGTTTATTTGTTGTTCGCCATTTTGAATAGCTGGCTCTTGTGAAGATAAAACAATATTCATCAAAGCACAAGTTTCTTGCCCAGTTAAAATTAAATCATTGTTTAAATATTTTGTGGCATTGTCAAAGTTGATTGTGTAGTTGTTTTCTTCATCTTTTTCGATAATTTTTGCTCCAAGTGGTTGATATGTTAAAGCATTGTTTATTTTTTGCATAATGCTTTCATAATCACCATCTTGTGGCTTATTTGGTGCAATTTCATTTTCATTTGGAAGTGTTGAAACTTTTAACAAATCAGAAGCAATGGTAAAAACATTAACATTATACTTAAAATAACAAACTCCCCAAATCCCTCCAATGGTGATTGCGGCAAGAAGAATCAAAGAAACAATAAGCTTTAAAAAAAATTTTAATAAACCATCCATTTTTTATTCTCCTTTTTAAGCATTATAGCAAAGAAAGATTTTTATAGCAAACATAAATATCATAAATTTATGCAAAATAATTTAATTGTTATGTAAAGAGGAATAAAAAAATTATAAAAATTTTAAATTATTTTATGATAGATAGCAAATCAATTGGAAGCCAGTTAAGAGCATATCCTAAAATTAAACTAGGAACAATAAGCATAAGCAAAATAAATATTATTTTTTTGATATTTCTCTCTTGTTTGAACAAGAATATAATCCCAAGTCCAGCATTAACAGAAAGCCCAGCAACAATCGCTCCAAAACTTAGTCCGCCAGCAAGATATAGCTCAGTTAAGACAACAGAGGCGGCACAGTTTGGTATCAATCCAACCACGACTGCAAGCAAAGGCTGAAGTGCTTTTCCAGATTCCAAAAAGGCAACTAAATTTTCTTCCCCAACAAAGAATATAATTGTGCCTATAACAATGTTTATTATAAAGATAAACAAAAGAATTTTTAATGTGTGAATGATTGGGTGTTTCCAATTAAACTTTGGGTTTTTGATGTCGTGATGGCAACAACCAATTTCTTGTGTGGCATCATTATCTTTGTTTGCATCGTGATTGTGTTCATCGTGATTATCTTTTGTTTCGCTTTCAATATGAGCTACTGCAGTGGTTTGCAAAGCTTGTGCTGAAAGCTTTTTATCTTTTTTGAAAAACACATTGTTATAAAGTAGCATTGCAAGATATCCAACCATAAAAGCAAATATTATTTTAACGCCAATTAACACAAGTAGAGCAGGAATGTGATGATAATTTGTAATCATAATAGGAAGTGCTTCATCACTTGTGGCGATATAAACAGCAATAAGTGCTCCTATTGATAATTTTTGTTTTGCAAAAAGGTCAGTTGAAATAATAGAAAATCCACATTGTGGAACGCTACCAAAAAGAGCTCCCATAACAGGACTTGCTTTTCCGTTTAATAGTTTTGATTTTTGAAATTTAAAAACTTGTTTATATTCCAAGTATTCTAAAAGTAGATAAACCAAAAAAAGTAACGGCAATATCTTAAGTGTGTCTAGGGTGGCATCTAACAAAACTTCCCACCAATTTCCTTCCATAAAACCCCCTCCAAATGCGAATGATTTGCATTTTCAATAAGCCTATTATATTGTATAAAAAGGCATTTGTCAACAAAAAAGTCGTTTTTTAACGAATTTTTTTGATATTGTTTTTGTTGACATCTGTTTTTAATTTGCTATAATTAGTATTAGCAAATGAGGTAAATTTATGAAACAAACAAAACCTAGACAAATTATATATGAATTTATGAGTGAGCAGTCATTTCCTATGTCGGCAAATGATATTTTTGAGCACTTACAAAAACAAGATATAACTCTTTCAACGCTATATCGAACACTAAAAGCTTTTGTTAAAAATCAAATATTAGACAAAATGGAAAACAATGATGGTATAGCGCTTTATTATATTGCAAAAGATGCCCATTCGCATTATGTTGAATGCACAAAGTGTCATAAAATGGTGAAATTAGATTTTTGTCCGTATGAAAAAGTGCAGAACAAAATAAAAAAAGAAAGTGGTTTTGTTATTTGTGATGACCACATCATATATGGTGTGTGCAAAGATTGTAACAAAAATTAGGTTATTTAAGATTAAAAAACAAAAAGTTATAAAAAAAGAAGCACTTTTGCTTCTTTTTTGCTATCTTTATAAAATTTTTTTATATTGTGACATTTTGTTATGAAAAAATTGTCAAAAAAGCAAATAAATTGGTTTATTTTTGCATAAAATAGCATAATCTGTTGACTAAAAATTAAAATTTTTTTATAATTGAGCTGGAGGATGAAATATGACATATTTTGTATGGATTTGGTTAGCAATTTTGATTTTAAGCACCATTTTAGAACTTGTTTCTCTTCAAATGGTCTCTATTTGGTTCACTTTTTCATCAGTTGTGGCTGTTATAT
>Ga0247611_10007201_pt1 | contig 14039 bp, 15 predicted proteins | sample 177DNAGHGhighgp2_FD_192422 | JGI IMG/M metagenome (GOLD analysis project Ga0247611, IMG submission 192422) | Sheep rumen microbial communities from Palmerston North, Manawatu-Wanganui, New Zealand - 1770 DNA GHGhigh gp2 | ecosystem: Host-associated > Mammals > Digestive system > Stomach > Rumen...
TTTTAAGAATTTAAGGATTTTTTAGTGTAGGACGTTTATTTAGTTTCACACAGAAAGCACAGAAAAGAACAGAAAATTTATGGCTGGCGCCATGTTTTTTATTCTACAGAGATTTTGGAAATGAGCATGTTGATTGATCTTGAATATTATTATGGATGTGTGGAGTTAATTATCATAAATAATCAGAAGGTATTAAAGTTTTGATGGTTTTGATATATAGGAACACATTTATTGGGATTAAAAGCGGACTTTTTGATTATCTGAGCGGACGGGACGTCCACACCCCTGTATTGTTACGATTAATTTTGGTAGTACGGTTGGAGAGAGGTAGGTTGCACTGTGGATGGACACTAATTAATGCTTTCAATTCATACGGAACAGTTTATATCAATCATTTCCTCCGGCCATGCGGAGTGGATATCAGAGAGATTGAGGTTGTTGTCAGAGTTATAGTTTTCGGAAGCTGGTTGTCGTATTTTTTCTCTCTTCAGAGCATCATCCAGTCCTTTTTTTGCAAGGGTGATGAGTTCTGCAAGTGAAATTCTCTTTTCCTCATCCGCTACGAGGCATTTATGGATTATAGGCGTAAGAGCCGCATGTTCTTTTTGAAGGACCGGTAGTTTAGCTTTCGGATTTCGTTTTTGATAGTCCCTGCCATATTGTCCGAAGACGGTATGTCCAGAAGATATAAAGCAGATTGTAGCTGCCAAGTTCCAAACAGCGTCCGGCTCAGATGATTCAGTCAGGTTGTCGTCGAGCATGAAATTGTCCTGCTGAATGATTATGTCGGCAGGTTCCACAATATATGGTCTATGATTATTCATAAATTCAGCAATCTGGAGGAGCAATTTCCAGAGCGCCGATTCCATGCAATATCCAGCCAAAGCATCAGCTCTGATAGAGTTTGATTGACTATTTGCTTTCATATATATTAATTTCAGAAACCGGGACCGACATTTTCAGTCCGTCGTTTCGATTATCGACTTTAGAAACCACGCCCACGGCACAAATACCCTTCCCTGGGATATCAGCGAAAACCGGTCCGCCCGAATATCCATGAGTGATATTTCCAGTGTGCAGCAGTAATTCAGATGTTTTATTTAGATTATCGTCGGATGTATCCGTGACATCAGTCTTCAGGTAGCCATTTTCAAATATAAGCGTCCTTTCAGCCTCCTTTTCAGGGAATCCGAGGAATGCCAGGGGCTGTTCTCTTTTCATTGAATTGATTTCCTGGAGATTAGCCAATTGTATATTACCATTTACCTTGACATCGACATACATGATATCACCAAGTTGCATATCCCTTCTGTTGAAATAAGGAGTGATGGTTCTCCATGAGTATTTGTTCTGGAAGTTGTCGAGTGTGATAAAAGCATCGTGAGAATAGTTGATATGCACCGAGTCGTCGATAGACGAGAAGCGGAAGAGCGGTTTATCGTTCAGTTCATTGTGTTTGTAGACAGAGCAGAAAGCCACGAGTTGCATGACAGTATCGTTGTTTTCTTCTCGATACATATTATATGTTTCGGTCATTGCCGCCCATTTGATTATATTGTCGCTGTCGAGGGAGTCGATATCAGTTGTAGGTTCAAGCGGTTCTCCGAGCCAATACTGCACGCAGTGGCGCGCTGTCAGGAGTTTGCCGTCGTCGGTCAAGAATGCCGTCCCCGTAGGTTTTCCCTCATTATCGAAACGTTTGGTGTTGATGATGAGCAGTTGGTTGTCAATGCTTTTTGACATCACGACCGAGTCAACCTGTATCATAAAGACCGAATTTTCCATTTGCGCCACATCGCTTAGTGTGATATCCTTTTTCATGGACATTCTGATCCATAGAGCTCCGATGACAACAGCAGCAATGATGAGAGCAAACAAATAATAAACAGTTTTCATGTTATTGCGTGGCTGCCAAAGCGTTTTGTCATCATTGAACTCAGCATCGTCGTGTTCATTGAAAAGGAAAGTTTGCTTATGGTTTCCGAATGTGATAATATCTCCATCCTGCAAATTATAGACATAATCCACGCTTGTTGAGCCAATAATGTTGATATCAAGATGAGGTGAGCGTCGGATGATTCTCCAGCTCTTCCCGTCGTCGTTAGGCACGATGGTGGCATAATATTCAGGAGCATAGTTTTTTTCCGCCCTTTCCATCCTGATATCGGAATCGGTGGTTTCTCCGATGGTTATGATGTTTTTGGCGTTTTTTATGCAATCTCCGTTTTTGTAAAAAGCCGAGTTGCCTCTGATTTTCAAAGAATAATATTTCGGCATAGGGTTATTTAATTTCTTCGGCAAAAGTATTGGTTATCAAAGGCAGAGCAGCACAGAGGCAGATGTCGTATAACCGAACATTTTGTCCAGTGACATCCGTTCTCAGGTCGTTGTATGCTCTGATGTCATAATGAATTTTCTGTTTTTTCAGTATTTCCTTCATTTCAATATTCTGTTCCACCTCCTTTGTTTCCTGATCATCGCATGGTCTCCATCCAAGCATAAGTTCCTCCAGAACCCATCTATTATGTTCCACTTCCGCCATGATATTTATTTGCGGCTGCGAGAGGTCGTAGAACTTCTCCCATTCATTTTCCTCAATACCCAGCGACCTCATTTTCACAGGCACAGTGACAGCATTATAAAGATTAGAGAGTCTCTTTACATTACTCAGTTTTCGCCATAGTTCATCTCTTTTCTTCTTATCGATATCCACTGCAAATCTCAGGTTTTGTTCTTTCTTATAAAGTTGATTATGGTCGATGGCAATATTTTCATTATAGCATAAATCGTAAATATAATTCACATTTTTAGCCATGGCGATGAAAGGCATTCTGACATCATATCCTTTGTCTATCATTCCAAACGGAATTATTTTTCCGAGTTTACCCTGCTTATTAAGCAATGAATAATTCGAATCGTCTTTCATATAGACATAAATCGGTATGTCGAGATTAAAAAGGGCGTCAGGCAGGTTTACAGCGTTGTTGATATTATTGATTTGTCGTTCGTATGCCATAACGACGGTAAGCAGTTGTCGGCTGGTGTCGGCAGCCCATATTTGCAATTTGTTTCTGACGGGATAGTCATAGGGCGATGCTTTTACAAATTCCCATTCCACATCGACAAAGTCCTCCCTGGAATTTGCATATATTGGTTCATGGAAGAACAGTACTTTAGGATTTTGTCTAGCATCTACAAGTCGATAATAAGAGTTGTCGAGAAGATGTTTGAAATGGGAAGTCCATCTTTTCATTATCTCTTCAGCATTATCGTCGACGATGGTGATTCTAGTTCTGAGGTTATGGTTCTTAATGTAGTTTGGGAAGTGAGCAGTGTGTGCGATATTGCTTGCCACCATTTCCGCCATCTGGCTATTCCCGAAGATTACGACATGAGGCACGTATTCAGACGAGAGGCAAACCGGTTTCCAATCAACTCTAATCGTATTAGTCCATATTTGGTCGGTTGTGAAAGGATAGATGTCCATTTTGCTTCTTATACATTCATTCCAGTCTTCTTTCTGCAGCAGCTGGAGGGTTTGGTTAGAATGCAGAAGCAGATGACAAGTGATTATCTTGTTGTTAGTTTTTTTCTCCGCAATAGATGCAACGGCACTAAGCGATTCAGCATCGGCAGTATCCTTATTCTTTCCATCCATCATGATGCATACCTCTTCAAACATATCAACATCAATAGAGTTTTGATATGTTTCAATAGCAGTAACCATTTTCCCATTTTCGCGGTATTTTTCTTCCACGAAATTCGTCAATGGATGAAGTCCGATAATAAGAATCATGTCATTCATATCGAATAATTGTTGTTTGGATAATTAAAGGATCATCAGATCAGCGATGTATTTTAAATCCCAGTTTTATAAGAATTTTTATAGACTCAAGTGCGGTCTTTCTGTCATAGTTTTTTTCGCTTTCAGAGAGATTTTCATACGGAATTAAAGTAGGGTGTTGCTTCAGGTGGTCGTTTCTTTCCGGTCCGTAGGTCCATCCGCTGTCCATTCTCCCCTTTGCCCACACCTCATGCACATTTTTTGCCAATAGTTCCGTTTGTTTTAAAATATCTTCGCTCAATATTATATTGTCGGTATTGATTGGATTTGGTTTATAATTGTTCATAAAGAAAAAACTATTATGACCAATAGAGTTGGCTATCAGTTAAACATATTACATATTATTCCTCAAAACGCCGGTCCATGCTTTCGTTTTATTGACTATCCACGGCAGATGTTTTATGTATTCGACATCGAGATTCCTTATTTGGTCGAGTTTGTTGAAAGGACGTATGTCGTGATGAATGAATCTTGTTTTATTTTTAGCAAGTTCATTATTATGATCAGGGTGATTATATTTATCTTCGTTAGGTTGTGGCACTCTGAATCCGAGCATTAGTTTTTCGATGTTCCATCTATTATGTTCCACCTCCGCCATCATGTTTATTTCGTCATGTGACATATTTTCGATTTCCCTCAGGCAGTCATCATTTTCGGACAGATTCTTAATATGTCGGATTATATCAAGTTTGCATTTTATGTTATACGCATTATAGAGATTAGACCACTTATTGGCGATTGACAACGATTGCCACAATTCTTCTGCCTTTTGGAATATTTGGCTATCAGTCAGGTTATTTATTTCCTGGTCGTTAAAGTTAAAAGATGTCATATCTGTGTGGCAATAGAGGAAGTTGACAAGTTTGGCAATACATATAATATCCTCGTCGACATCAAGAGCAATGTTGTTCATCCCGAACGGATAAATATTAGCATATTTCCCTTGCAGATTGGTTTGAGTATGTAATTTTCCCATATCATCCACGAAGGCATACGAACGCGGTTTTCCTTGCAGAGGATTATTGTCTGCATTTCTGAGTTTGAAAATGAATGTGTCGGAATGGTCTTGTCTGACGAAAACGGGTACGTCGGAGTAATATAGGGTGTCAGGCAGATTCATTGCCATTTCGAAATTAGATTTTTCATTTTGTGTGGCAATAAAAACCGACATTATCTGCTGGCTGTCATCAGCCCATATTTTGAGTAGCCTTTGCACTTGAACAGACATAACGTCGGCTTTCACAAATTCAAATTCCACATCGAGGAAATCAATGAATTGAGGTTTGGTATTCTCATCATTTAATCGAAATCTGAATTTATTTTCATCATTTTGTAATATATTGAAAACTCCGTCAATATTGTCATTATTGCTAAGGTCGTAATAGAGATATGACTGCATGTCAAACAGATGTTTGTTTCTTGCTATAAACACATTCATCTCTTTGTCGGCATTCATTTCCACGAATGTGATTCTGGTTTTTCTTATTTCGCCATTTTTGCATTTAGGCAAGTGTATGATTTGGGCCGCTTCCATGGCGAAAGAGACGGCAAAGTTTGACATTCCGAAGAAGACGAGGTGGACATATTTTTCCTGATTAGGACTATTGAATCCTCGGTATAGTAGAGGGAATCTGACGACGTTTTGTTTAATACCCTTATATGAGTATTCTCCTTTAGTCATGATTTGTACAGCCCATCCCGTATAGAAATTATATGGCACGAACTCCACTCCTTCAGGCATGACATCAGTGAAAATCTCCGTTGTTTTAAACGCCTTGTATGTATCAAGGTTTTCGAATAGGCAAATAATTCGTTTAGGCAGAGCATGATAACTGAAAGGTTTCAGATATTCACAAATGCTCATAACACATTCCACATTCACGGCATCGTGAGTTGGTAGTTCTCTTTTTCCCACGATATAGATTTCCTTAGCCGTTTCAAGATGTATATCTTTGTAATATTCAGTCGCTTGTCGATGTCCATAGTTTATAATGACATTATCGAGTGATTTCCTGGCGACCGACTGTTTCAGTTTTTCCCTGATTATTGGTGCTTCAAGAGATGAAAGCAAAAGAATTTTTGCCTCATCATCCTTATTAAATATTCCAGTAATAATTGATGGCACCATATCGTCGTATCCCATAATTACATAGTGTCCTTCCTTGATGTAGTGTATAAGTCCTTGCCTGTGTCTTTGCGTACGGTTGCTCACATAATTTACAATGATTGAAATTAGTGCACCGTTGAAGACAATAACTCCCAGCACATATATGATGCTGGATGCCATCAGAAACCCAATATCAGGAGTTCTACATTCATCTATATATATGTTATTAAGTGCGTTGGTGTCGATGAGCAGATATAGCGGTAGCATCCATGGTCGTATATGATTCTTGGTACAGAAGTCCATCCAATTTGCTCCCGAAGCATATAACAGGGCAAAAGAAATCCCAAATAGAAGGATGAGAATTATGAATAGAATTAGAGCTTGTTTTCCCAGGCTGGATGCCAGAGCACGGTCGAAAAACAGCGTTTTCTTTTTTATTTTAGTTTTCATTGATTAGACAAAATGTTTTTCATTAAGTAAATATAAATAGGTGTTATCATGCAAATTTAATATTTTTTTCAACAAATTGGAACAAAAATGTTACTGTTTTTTGTTGTTTTAATTATATTAGCATTGTAATTTCTAAAAAAATATGACAAAAAGATTATAATTATTAAAAAAGTGTTATATTTGCGTTACTAATAACTAAATGATTATACAACCTAAACTAATAGAAACTTATGAAAAACGAGGATAATGAGTCGCGTCGTGCTTTTTTGAAGAAGTTGCTAGCCGGATCGTTTACATTGTCGGCAGGGCTATTTTTCGGTTCTAAGTTAGATACACTGAGAGCTATGGGTACAGGTATTGGCAGTTGCAGCACATCGTTGAGTTGCAGCGGGAGCAGTGGTACATGCGGCAGTTCATACAGTTGCTCAGGCGGTGGCGGCCGTTGTGGCAGTTCCTATAGTTGTTCTGGTCAGGGCAGTGGCAGGAGCAATGGCAATGGTAAATGCGGCAGTTCTTACGAGTGCTCCGGCGGCGGTGGCAGATGCGGCAGTTCTTATAGTTGCTCAGGCCAGGGTTCTGGTGGCAACGGCAAGTGCGGCAGCGCTTACGAGTGTTCTGGTGGCGGTGGCAGATGTGGCAGTTCTTATAGTTGCTCAGGCCAGGGTGCTGGTGGCAGTGGCAAGTGCGGCAGCGCTTACGAGTGTTCCGGCGGCGGTGGCAGATGCGGCAGTTCATACAACTGTGCCGGTCAGGGCGCTAATGGCCAGGGTAAATGTGGCAGTGCATACGAGTGTTCCGGCGGTGGTGGCAGATGCGGCAGTTCGTACAACTGTGCTGGCCAGGGCGCGAATGGCCAGGGCAAGTGCGGCAGTGCATACGACTGCGGTGGCGGCGGTGGCAAATGTGGCAGTTCCTATAGCTGCAGCGGACAGTAGTTAGAAAATGAAGAATGAAGAATTATTTTAGTTGACGAGTAGACAAGTAGACGAGTTGGTTGTAGATGTTGACGAGAATTAAATGGGTAATTATTTTAGTTGACAAATAAACGAGTAGACGAGTTGATTGTAGATGTTGACGAGAATTAAATGGGTAATTATTTTAGTTGACAAATAAACGAGTAGACGAGTTGGTTGTAGATGTTGGCGAGAATTAAATGAAAAATGAAAAATTATTTGATTTATTATTCATGTCGATTATATTGAAATTGCCAGCTAGCATAGAACGGATTGAACGCGGAGACAAAGTATTGTTTTTCAATCCGGAGGTGCCATCGTGGTTGGTTACGAATTCTAATGGTGCTTTATTGTTGTCGCTTTGCGACGGCAATAACAGTTTAGATGAGATATTGTCGTCGTTGCTCGAGAGCAATGGCAGGGAAGCATACGACCTGGGTAATGCATTTTTCAGGGAAGCCATAGGCAGCAAGATATTCGATGTGCCAGTAAGGGGGACGGTTCCAATCCATGAAGAGCGTCAGGTGCTTAGCAGTGTTCAGTTGTCGATATCAAGTCATTGCAATCTTCATTGCAAGTATTGCTATGCCACAGATCGTAAGGAGGGCGGTGAAAAAGGATTAACTTTGAATGAGTATAAGCGCGTTATAGATGAGATTGTAGAATTATCAGGCGATGTGGAATTCACTCTGACCGGTGGTGAGCCATTGCTCAATAAAGATGTGTTTTCGATAGCCCGTTACATCCACGATAAGGGTTGCTTGGTGGATGTTCTGACCAACGGCACTTTAATCAGCGACAAGAATATAGACGATGTAAAGAGTTCGTTTGATAAGGTTTCGATTAGCATTGACGGCAGCAGTGCCGAGCGTCATGAACGCTTTCGTGGCAAGGGTAGCTATGCCAAAACCATATATGCGATAGAATTATTGAGACGCCATGATATACCCTATCGATTGTCGATGACGGTGAATCGGCTGAATATAGGCGATGTTGAGACTATGGCAAAGAAATACGGTAGTTATATGAATTTTGCCCCTTTGTTTCCAGCCGGTGATGCGAAGAAGAGCGAGGAGGACTTATCCATAACAGGCATGGAGTATTATAAATCTCTGAAGAGTGCCAGTGGAGTGAATCCTTTGAGTTATTGTGACTCTACACTTTCGTCCTCTCAGGAGTGTCGTCGTTGCAAATGTGCGATTGGCGGTTCGGAAATCAGCATATCTCCTACGGGTGATGTATATCCGTGTCAGCTATTACACTACCCAGAGTTTTTGATGGGTAATGTCCGGGATAGTGGTATTGATGAAATATTGTCCACTTCTGATGTAGTTAAACGTTATTCGTGCATGGTGGTGGACAATATAGAAGGTTGCTCAACGTGTTTTTTGCGTTATGTATGCGGAGGAGCGTGTCGTGCCCGTGCCTATCATGAATGTGGAGACATATTTAAGTCTGGCAGCTTTTGTGAATATGAGAGGGAGGCATTTATTGACGGGATTTTTTCTATCTACGGGAATAATGTATTAGAAATAAGGAATTAGGAATGAGGAATGAGGAATTAGTTCTATGCAGACGGAGTTTTTTAAATGAGGAATGAGGAATTTATTCCATGCGGACACTTTTTAAATCTACTGAGATTTAGGAGAAAAGGAGAACAACCTGACAGTTGTTTGTAGGCGGACATTTATTTTTAAAATGAGTGATGAGAGATGATAGAGTTGAGTGAATCATATGTGGTTTTAGTAATAAAAAAGATCAAGAAATGTGCAAAAACCATATTTAATAATTTGGTAATTATTTTTCATATTTTAGTTAACATTAGTTAATTTGTTAATTTTATATAGATACAAAAAAGCCCCTGGAAGCATCAGCTTTTTCGGGGCTCATTCAGTCAGGTATTATTTATGAAGTCGGTTGTTGAGTTATCTGAATTATATAATTTTCATATTATGTTTTGATACATTTGGAGATGTTCATGCTTTGAGTTTAGCTCCAAATGACTCATACGTGCCATCATCGAAAAAAATTCTAACTTCAACGATTTTTCTTTGTGGTTTTTGTATAAAAGTTAGAGTTTTCTTTACGATATCTTCAACATTTGATGCCGGCATCTGATTCCCCCAAGTTTTATTTTGTTTAGGAATTGTATGTGTGATTTGTGCAGCAGTTTCCTCATCGTCGAATAGTTTTGGCATTTTATCAACGTCCTTTTTTTCGCCGAAGTCAATGTTTATGTTATCGTCTTGTTGTTCGTAGGCTTGTTCAGGATTTCTAAACATAGAACCAGTTCCCATCATAATCCATTCTGGGCTAACATCAGGGAATCCGTTAATGACGTTTCTGAGTATTGTAAGAGTAGGTTTACTTCTGTTGCTGGTGATATGTGACAGTGAAGCAGGGGAAATGCCTGTGATAGAACAAAACTGTATATTGTTCAGATTTTTCACCTTAATAATTTCTAATATACGTTCAGTATCTGTCATATTCAAAATAAAAAATGAATAATGAAAAATTATTTTACTATTTAGAAGACGAGAAGATGAGACGATCGAAAATGAATAATTATTTTAGTTTAGCAGAGAAGATGATAGTAAATGATAAAAACATTCAATTCTTACATATATATATATTTAGTAGACGAGTAGACAAGTTGCTGTATGCAGAAGTAGAGGAATATAATATCAGTTCCTGATTAACTATTCAATTTAGAATAAATGTATGCTAAGTTATGATTTTACAACATTCAAGTAAGATTAACATTTGTAATCGACTTTACAAAGGTACAACAATTTTACAAACCAACAAAATTTTACAAAAGAAAAATTTTATAAAATTAAATATAAAAACAATAATTATGTTTACAAAAACAGAATTTAGAGAATATACAACAATAAAATTAGTATAGAAGATAAAGATAAATAGTATAAAAAAACAATATCGTCTATTTGTATAACAAACACGCATTACATACTGATTATTTGATAGTTACCACACTTATACCTATATATATTCATAAATATTTAACATCTGTCAACAAAATTACGCAATTATTATCATCTATAAATTTAACAAATCACAATATATACATGGTTTTCAGTTGATTTATCCATAGTTATTCATTTTGCATATTTATGCATATACATTTAGAAGACTTAATATTGAATTTGGTTTTACATTTCTATTTAGCAATTTGTATTTGTAGAAAAATTTAAACATCAAAATTTAATTGCAGTAACGCTTAACATCTATAAAAGCTGTTTTACATTTAAAAAGTTAAACTATTTTAGATTTATAAAACAAAACACATGACTTTTTGAGAAAAAATGCTACTTTAAACATGTATATAACCGAGTTTATAGAAGTTTAAAATAATTGTCTTCTCAGATGGATTTATACATGTATAATATCCTATTATTCAGAAAGAATTAAGCCTATTTTTTGTTTATAAAAATAAAGCTAAAAAATTAAATTTGGGTATTTAAACAAGATTTTGTTGTGTTTTTCCAGTTGTTTATTGTCAAAATATATATGTAAATGATGTAAAAAAGGATGATTTTACATTTTTAAGGCCGATTTTTGTTGACAAGAATTACATTTAAATGAAAATGAAAAATGAAAAATTTATCACGCAGAGTAGATAGAGGTACTACGCCGAGGGCAATGAGGCCCGTACTACAAGGTTTAAAAATGGATTGCTCTGTGGATGGAAATAAAGGGGGAGGTAAATGAAAAATAAAAAAATATTTTATTAGTAAATGAGGGTTAACGGTGCAAGAAAGGCGTGCCTGACTCTTACATATATTGGTGAAAACGGTTCTACGGCTTGACGGGCGCACATAAGGTACGCCCCTACAGCGATAGGGTTACGTACAACGAATTTAAGTATATCGTAATTTTAAAAATTAAAAATGAATATTTTTATACAATAGGAGACAAGTAGCCAAGACGATATTAGATTATATAAAAAGTTAGTGTAGTATGAAGAATACGAGTTCCCTCATAACGTCGGCATCAGTGGCGTTTCCTTTTTCAAGTCCCTTTAGTTTTGCATCAGTTTCTCGTAGTTTAGCGATTATTTTCATAGTTTTCATAGCAGAATAGAATTTAGCAGCCGTTTTCAGGTCCTTAAGCATATATGGCGATTTCATTCCAAGGTAATTCATTATACCATTTTCCGACTTATCTGGTGCATAATATACCATCATAAGATCTGCGAAAAAGCTAAATAGTATAGCCACCGTCATTATAGGCGAGTTGAGCTTAGGGTTATCGCAGAAATAGTTTATGATTCTATTAGCTTTAAGAATATCGTGGTTTACAATAGCCGATTTAAATTCCCACTGATTATAATCCTTGCTTATTCCAATATTTTTTTCAATCAGTTCAGGCGTGATGGTGTTGGTGTTTTGTGGCAGAGTTATGCAGAGTTTGTCAAGTTCTCCGGTTAACCTGGAGAGATCAGCTCCGATATTTTCCACCATCATCATCCTGGCATTGTTGTCAATTTGAACATTCTTTTCCTTTAGGTAGTCTGAAATGAAATATGGCAACATTCCATCTTTAAGTTTGTTGCTGATGACAAGTCCCCCACTCTGCTCAATAAGTTTAACAAAGTTCTTTCTTCTGTCTATGTTTCCATTCTTATATGAAAGAATAAGAATGGTGGTTTTAGAGGGATTTTTCACATACAAATCGAAGCTATCCCACTTTTTAACATTTTGACATTCTTTAACAATTACGACTTGATATTTTCCCATCATTGGGAGTCGTTTTGCAGCGTTTATGATATCTCCGGCTTCAGTGTGGTCAGTCGCATAAATTGTGACGAGATTGAAGTCGGCTTCTTCGTCGGTTATAGCATGTTTAGTGATATAGTCAGTTGCCAAGTCGATATAGTAAGACTCATCTCCCATGATTAGGTAAATGGGTTTGAATTCTCCATTATCAACTTCTTTGATAACATCTTTATATGTAAGTGGAGCATTTTTTGCCATGTCGATATAAATTCATAACTTTGCTTTTACAAAGTTAGCAATAAAAGTTCAAAATAAGAAGTGAAGTGAGAAAAAACTACAAGATGCCTAAATTGACTCTTCCGCCCTACCCTGTTCGTCTTCGTGAACATGATGGTCGATTAGACATATTTGATATGCTTCGTGACAGATATGTTGCTTTGACTCCCGAGGAGTGGGTTCGTCAACATTTCGTGAATTATCTCATCATTGTTAAGGGTTACCCAAAGAGTTTGCTAGCAAATGAGGTCAGTTTGAAGTTGAACGACATGTCCCGTCGCTGTGACACGGTGCTATATGACCGCAGTTTGAATGCGCGTATGATTATTGAATACAAACGTCCCGATGTTGTAGTCAGCCAGAAGGTGTTTGACCAGATATGTCGTTACAATATAGTTATGCGGGTGGATTATCTGATAGTGAGCAACGGTTTGCATCATTATTGTTGCAAGGTGGATTATGAGAATCAGAGTTATGAATTTTTGGAAGACGTGCCGGACTATAATCAGATGAATAATGAAAAATGATTTTTTTTAGTAGACGAGTAGACAAGTAGACGAGTTGGTTGTTTTAGTATACAAGTTTTCTAAATTTGTCATTCCATTTAGATATTCGGCAGAGGTTGGTTATTCCGCATATATTGACAATTCGAGCTTTCCATCTATAAGATTTTTTATCTATCGACTTAATATTATATATGTGCTTTTGTGGTATTACCGGTTTTTTCCCATCAGCTACGTACGACATAATTTGTCGGTTGATAAGTTGCATATAGAAGTCGTTGTCGTTTAACATATCGGGGTACTCCTTGACTACTTGCATATATGCATCGAGCATCATGCTTAGAGCTTCTGCATTTGCATTTGCAGTTATGCCTTTATCATTGCAACAATAATAATACACCCCCATATTGACAGTAGCCAGGCACTTTGCAATTTTCATCAGTTTGGGCATAGTGTGCAAGTCTTCGAAGACTACTCCTACAGGAAATTTGACATCTTGGAAAAGGCGTTTTCTAAATACTTTGTTGCATGCGTAGGAATGATTATATCCTTTTCCGTTTATCCAGTAGTCTTTGAAAGAGCAGTAGGTTAGATTTTCGAATTTGGTTACGTACTCGTTTTCAGATCCAAAGTTGACAAAAATAGGATACTCCACGATATCATATTCAGGGTGAATTGAAAAGTATTCAACAATTGGTCTGTAGGTATTTTCCTGAATGAAGTCGTCGGCATCGACGAATGTAATTAGTTCTCCCCTAGCCTTCTGGATTCCATTATTCCGTGCATCGCTAAGTCCTCCATTCGTTTTATGTATTACAGAGATACAATCATAGTTATTCTTCCATTCATCACATTTTAATTGTGATCCGTCATTGGAACCATCATCAACCAGAATTATTTCCATATCTTCAACATCTTGTTTTACCAGGCTGTTAAGACATCTGTCGATGGTGTCGATGGTGTTGTATATAGGAACGATTATGGAGAGCATTTTAAATGAATAATGAATAATGAAGAATTATTTTAGTTTTAATAAATGAGGGTTAACGGTGTAAGGAAGGCGTGCCTGACTCTTTTCGCATATTTGGTGAAAACAAGTTTCACGGCTTGACGGGCGCACGCAAGATGCGCCCCTACAGTGGGTGGGTTATGTACAAAGACTGTAAG
>Ga0247611_10007202_pt1 | contig 14039 bp, 8 predicted proteins | sample 177DNAGHGhighgp2_FD_192422 | JGI IMG/M metagenome (GOLD analysis project Ga0247611, IMG submission 192422) | Sheep rumen microbial communities from Palmerston North, Manawatu-Wanganui, New Zealand - 1770 DNA GHGhigh gp2 | ecosystem: Host-associated > Mammals > Digestive system > Stomach > Rumen ...
AGTTATCACAGGAGAACAATTTGATGAATACTATTTTGTGTTACAGGTTGGTGACGTAGAAAAGGATTCAAGTAATCCTATGTTTACATTTGACGAAACACAAAGTTCATCAGCGTCAAATAAACTTTATATTGTTGTTCATGATAATTTAATGGGTATGAGAACAGAAGATACGACAAATGAAGAAGAAAGTGAATAAAAACTATTTATCAGTAAAGAAGTTTGTAAATAATGGATGATTATAAAATTAGATTAGGCCATACTGATTCTGTTGATTCAGTCGATAAGGAAAATTTCTTGGATGTGAGGATACAAAACACGTCCAAGGAGTTCCATTTTAACGATGTTAAAAAAACCATTGACCAATATGAGTTGTTTCAACAAGAAAGAGAAAAATGTAATCGTTATCGTCTCATTCTTACAATAAATCCGTTTTGTAGTAATGTTTTGTTTAATCCTTTCACAGAAATTGTTAAATATGATGAAGATGTGAACAAGTGTGAACGCTTTATAGATAATTCGGTTACGGTGGATGGTATTGATGGTGAAGAAACACCAAAACGTGTACAGATGATAAACAATACCGAATATTCTAAAAAAGAAAATGGCTACATTTATTATCCTGGTTATGATATGTTCGATAATCACATTTTGAGGAATAAGTCATTTAAGGTTGTTACACAAACAAGCAGTAAAACGAACATTTATAATACCTTGGCCGATACTTTAAGGGATAATCAGGGAAAAGTAAAAAAAATGTATGTCAGGACAAATGGTTTAAAAGAGAGTCCAGTACGACTTGACATGCATTTATACACATATGATGATGTATTAAATTTTGAAGAAAGTGTTAATACAAACCTATTTGAAGAGAATGGTTGGTTTGGCTTTATTAACCATTCAAATCTTGTAACAAATCAGGGTGATGGCGTTGAACGTGTCCTTAATAATAAGGAAGCATGTGAATTTGTTGATATGTACCCAAACAGAGAACTTTTTTCTTTTAATCCGTCTTATAATAATCGCTTTGATAGACTCGAATATAATTGGGATATTGCTTTAACATATCCATACGAAAATGATTATAACAATCAAATTGTCTCTGGAGAAGGCGTAAATGGATTAAGAGTTTTATCAGCAACGATTGAATATGGCCCATCAGGAGAAATGGTTATAGTTTTTAGAAGTTTTGTCAAACATAATTTGAAACGTAATGAAAGTATTGCATTGTGGGTCGCAAGAAATGAAGATGGTGTTGTAGGTGACTATGAATTAAAGGATACTTACTTTAGAGTTAAAAATGTGGGTGATTTTAGTAATGGTTCAGAAGAATACTTTTTTTATCTTGATGCTGAGGATGTAATTTCTGATATTGAAACTACACCAAATGAACTTCTTACACTTTTTGCGATTTATTTGGTAACACATAGTGGTGGTCCCTTAACCATACATACGCTTACAGACCTGCAGACGGCTTTGTCAGAATCGGGCAAAAGGGGTGATGAAAAACTTACACTGATTGAACTCGTGGATATTATTAAGAACTTTTTTGAGAGCAATATATTAAAACTTTTGATGTCAGTTTTTGTTGAAATGTTTGTTTCTTTCAGGTTTCAACGCGTGGTTAATGGTGAACCGTCTAAATATTATGTTAGGAAATTTAAAAAAATACCTAATTTTAAGAAAAAGAAACGCAATGTGACTGATAATGACCTTGTTGATAGGGACACCTTTGAAGAATACGAGAGTGGTGATGGTAATGCTGTATATGATTTTGATAAGGAATTTTATAAATTGGGTTTTGCGACAACAATCTATGGTGATGATTGTTCACAGATTACATACACAGATACAATAGACCTTGAGCATTTAACAGATAATTTAGGAAGACCCTTATCTGAAATATATGTTACTATTGTAAAAAGAAATAAAGGTAATGAAATATGGTATAAAAGTGATAGTAAGAGTGAAGTATTTGGCAAGGAAGTTGAACAATCTCATTGTTTCGGTAAAGTTACAAGTGGGTTTGAACTATCTGACTTAAAACGAGACACACACACTATTTTAACCGCCCGTGCTAAAATGGGTGATGTCCTTCTATTGAATAATAGTGAAGTAACAAAAAGTGTTCCGTATAAATCTTCAAAAGCAGTAGAAGTTGACGTAACAATAGACCAATCCAAATTCTTTGGTGATATTGTTGAATTTTCGCCTTATGAATTTAAAGAATACGTTTTATCTGATGTAAACTATAGATTTAATACATATCAGAGGGAACACCCTCTTAGAACTGTTGATACAAATGAAAAGGTTCCATTCATTTATCATAACATCGAAGGTGATGACTATGATTATCCGTCTGATTCAGATGGTGGCGATAATGTCCCATTTTTGTTGGAACAGGTTGTTATTGGCGACCCATCAAAACCTAACATTTCATCACAAAACCGCGATGAAGGTTATTACCATAAGGCACACTATAAAATCCCCCTCCGTGAATTTGGCGATTTACAGCAGGATTCACATTATGATTTATCAATAAAAAGTGTTACGCCAGTTCAAAAAGGGAACATTTTTTTAAAGGTTAAAACCAAACTGCCCCATAAATTGAACCTTGGTGATATGGTGTTACTTTTTGATGACGAAAATAAATGTAAATTTAAATTCAATTGTGTGTATATTGAAAATAAAACGTGTTTCTATATAATACCTAATAAACCTGTTACAGAAGATGAGAATGAGAATGAGTGGACCTACTTAAGAAATGTTAGTTCAAACAATTATAAGGAAGGTCTTACTTGGTTAGCAGTTACTGAGTATCTTCGTGATGGTACATTATGTTTAAGAAGACAAAATTATGCAATTCCAGACTATGCGGTTATGGCAGGTAAAAATACCTATTTGTGGCGTGATTTACTTTCAGTTAATGAAACCGGTAGTGGTGAAATACCTGAGTTTACGTATACCAATAACGCGTTTTACGTGTCAAAGACGATTGACTTTTTCTTAAAAAGACAAGACCCTGATGGGGATATAGGCCTTTATGCAAAGGATGTATTCCCGAATGATATAATTGGCAAAATAAAGAAAGACTCGATTTATGAGTATAAAGAAGAAATTACACCAGTATGTTAAAGTATGAGATAAATATAAACAACGTTTTTTCTGATAATTTAAGGATTGATTATTCACATTACGATGTGGAAGATATTGATTTAATTAATGATGAAAGAACCCTGGTAACTTGTTATTATTATAACGATATTGATATAAAAGAGGGTGATTTTATTATAGCGGTACTTAATGATTCAACACTTAATGACAATAATTTTGTTACAACTGCAAGTAAGATAAAGGAGATTGAAGTCACTGGTGTAGATACTGATGAAAGATTTTTTACAGTGGTAAGTGACAAGTATTGTGAACTTAAGGGGTCTTACATGTCAAGAGAGAGACTTGTTGAATATGAGGATGACATTATTTATTCTGAAAGTTATGAAGCAAAAACAGAAGAAGAAAAATCATATTATGACGTTCTCGAATATGTATGGAAGCCTGATGGTATTAGTGATGATAACATTATTATAACAGAAAGTGTGTGGAATAGTTTGGAAAATGATTATGCTAAGGATTCATACACCCATTGTTATAAAAACAATACTGATTCCGAAGATATTATTACTGTGTGGGCTTATGAAAGTTTAGACAGTGAAGAACAAAGTGACTATACATATTATGCAAATCATATGATGCTGTCACCATATGTATATACAACAATTGATAGTGGTGAATATGAAAGACTTTTGCCTTATGAGAAGGAAAATTATAAGCCGAAAAATTATATCTACCCTAATGGAAAAGAGGTAGTTGTTGATTATCTTTATGTTTGGTTTAAGGAAAAACACTTTTTCAAAAAGGATACGGCAACAAAACCTAGTATTTTCTTTGATTGTTTTGATGAAGATGGAAATGAATATAGGTTACGTCTTGATGAAGGTGATATTATAAATGATTATGGCTTAAGGTTTTTAAGAAGTGATGAAACAGACAGACTTTATGAGTTTATATCTGCTGACCAAAAATTCAGATATAGTGGCCCATATGGGGAAGAAGAAGTGCCTGAGCCACCAGTTCCATTTGTCGATAACGGTTATTTTATTGCAAGACTTGATGACATTAAGGTGCTTCGTTATGATATAATCTTTCCACCGATTTCTGATTCAGCCGAAGTTGATGTGTCATTGTTCTTAAAAAAACATATGACTAGTATAAATATACCAATTCAACAGGTTTTCAGCACTGATATGTATAAGGATGAAATCATAAAGGAAAAATTTATTGATGTTGAAACAAAAAAAGCAATAAATGAATATGTTGAAATGGAAAAGGATGTATACCATCCGGTTGTTTTAAATAATGGCGAATTTGTAAATGTTAAAGAAATAAGGTTTAATTTACATTTCCGTGAACATCGTGGTGATGAATGGATTGCTGACCCTGACAGTTTTTGGAACGGCACATATATCAATAATGGTGAGATAACATTAATGGATAGAGCTAACGTTGAACAATATGGCTATTATTCTTATTCACAAAAAGATAAACAATCAGACCTTTTGTCTTATCTGAACTTTTCAAATAATGATGTCAGATTTCAAAAAAATGTAATAAAGAAATCTTTTTTAAGATTATCGTTTTATGATTCGCCAAGACAGACAGACCAACAACTTTTACAATTTTCAACAATTTTTATGGATTGTGGCAAATTGTTTGGTAAATATGGCAGAAATTTTTTAAGACCTTCTTCTTATTCTCATCTTTCATTAACATCAGAAGAAGGCGAAACAAAGAGTGGATTAGATGGTATCAGGGTAGATAGGGAACCATGTAATATAAGAAACACAAAAGATGAAAATATTGAAGATTACAGATTAAGTTCGCAATTTAGCGTAAAAGACAGATATTCCTCTTTATCTTCATCTGACGGATTTTACCTTTACTTATGGAAAGATAACGACTTGGGTTTTACACCTTCAGATATTTATTTAAAAGTGGAATTTAATCATGCTGGTTATGGAAGGACTATCCCGTTTATGATGCCGTTTAAAAAGAGTGGCGGCATTAAGTCATTTCAGGAAATTTTGAATGATTGGAATGAAAATGAAAATTCTGATGGAAAATATGGGATAAGACAATATCTAAGATATTCTTACATTCATTTTAAATACAAGTATGACAAAGATACACAAAGACACATCTATTATTTAGATAATGACCAATATGGTGACATAACACTTGACAATGGTAATGTTTTGAACATAAATTTATGGGAGGCTAAAGTTTTATGAGAAAGATGAAACGACAAATATGCATTGAAGAGACGGTTTCTAGGATACCGTCACTCTTTGCGTATTATGGGTATAATGAATTAGGCGAAATCGTTCTTCATAAGGCAACCGATGATATTGATGGTTCATATGGTAAAATGGTTAGCGGAATTAAGGCACCTAAAGATTTGACATTAGAAGGGAGTGTTGTAATAAAAAATGGTGAAACAGTGTCTTATAGGACACTAATGAACTATTATTATGAAGCTAAAAATAAAGGTCTTAAACCAAAAAATGATAACTCGTTAATTAGTTTTGTTGAACTTGGCATCGGTAAAATTGAAATAAAGGTTAAATCTACCCCAAACAATGAGGGAGTAACAGAATATTATTATGAAACACCCGATGGTGATAGAATAACATTTGATGTTAAACCTGTTAAAATTGAACCATTCATTTATATTTCTCAGGCAAGGAAATTATATAATGAAATGGCGAAAAAAATGATATTATGCCACGAATTTTGGAGAGAACAGGAAACAGAGGATGTAAGAGAACCATTTGAAACAAAGGAAATTTGTTGTATTTGTGATGACTATAACGAGAGAGGTGGCGATGGCATGGTTCAAATACTTGCTTATTGGATTGCTAAGGCTGAAGAAGTTGCGGAACAATTTTTCAGTTATACGGATAATGAGAAAGATAATTTTACAATTTCAATAAGTCTTGTTAATACATATAATGACCCTGGTTATTATACACCTTATATTATAAATTGGAAACCTGGTTACTATCTTGCGCCAAAGGAAAAGTTTATATATGAGGATAAAGATGGTGTAATGCAAATGTATCAAGTAGGTAATCAACCTTATACGGGGACTTACAACGAGGATAATGAGCGTCCAGAATTTGATGAAAATGACGTTACAAAGATTGAATCACAATGGGAAGGTATAACGAAGATAGAAATACATCAAAAAACAGATAGTAAATTAAAGTCATTGAGAAGATTTTCAAACTATATTGATGTTTATGGTGAACAACATAAACCAGATGAAAATGAAGATTGGCTTTATTATTATTGTAAGGATTTTGTACTTAATATAAGAACAAAAAATGATGAATTGGGTAATATAGGCTTTTATGGCGATACACCTGTTACAGTCGGAAATTCTGTTGTCAATTTAATGGCCTATGGTGATATGATTACTGATATACAGGCATCTAATGGTCAGTTAACATTTACTTATGTTATTGGCGCACATTTGAAAGGTATTAAGGCAAATCCTTGGGTAAAATATGACGATGATGAAAATACTCTGTATTATTATAGCGATTTTGAAGTTGATACAGACAGCGAATACAGCAAAAATTGCGGTGTTTTCTATACTGAAACGTATTATTATGATGAAAATGGGGATTTAGCACAATTATTGGAAAATCCAACAGAGTGGAATAAATATTTGACAAATGAAAATGATGTAAGACGTTTTGATGTTAAGAATTACCCGTTTTACGTAGGAAACGGTAATGAAAGTTATGATATGCAGGTCGGAACGGAAAGCGCAAAGATAGATTACCTTATAACTGACCTAACATACATAAAAGATAACAAGTGTGATATTTTTACTGCCGATATTTTTAAAGAAGATTATCTTATGGGAGTTCACTTTAAGCCATATGTTGAAGATAATGTTGACATAGATAGGGGTAAAAACGCAGCCTTTGAAAGACACATAAAACTTGGTGAAGTTAAAACATTACAAGACCTTGAGAACTATCAGAATGGTGGTTTCTTTAATATAAAAGATTTTTAAAAAAGAACTAAAATGAACAGTACATACGGAATAGTTAAACCGAGTCAAATCAGTCCTGAACGAGACGTTGAAATATGGTATCACTATAGACCAACAAGAAGTAGTGAGGACCCTGATTTTAAATATTTTAAAAGGTATAATAATGTAGCGTCTATTTTAAGACCTGCTGAAATTGACCTTCAAGTTGAAACCAAAATACCTGATGGCAATTTATTGGGTATGTATACTCTTAATCTACCTATCAACGTTTTTGGTAGGAAAGGTATTTATACAATTTATTTGAAACCAAGGGAATATTTTTGCACAATTAAAGACGTGGGTGCATTATCGGCATACCCTGATACAAGTGGTATTGTTATTGATATGAATAGTATTGATGATAATCCTGGATTTTCGCCCGATTCGCTTGTTGGTTACCGTGTTGAATATTTCTCAGTTGCCGAAGGTAAAATGAAACGTGAGGATTTTTATCGTATAATTACAAGTAACAATTATTGTGAACCGGTTTCACAAAATCTGTCATCGGGTTATACCAAATCTAATGGTTACAGGTTTAATGGAAGTGGTACTTTATGTTTCATGACAGTTACCCCATCAACTGCACCAAGTTTTAAAAGCAATTCAATACCATATATCGGTACACCAAATCAAAAGATTTCTATTACTAACACTAAGTTTGACCCTGTTATGATTGAGGTCGAGATTGTAGAACATGATATTGAGACTTTGAGTATAATGGCAGAAGGCGAAGTGGTTAGAAATCTTGAAAACGGTAGGGTTTCACATTATAATTTTGAAGGTGAAATCTATAAACAGTTTGAGTTCTTTACGGTTAAGGATAACTATACGACTAATAATGTTGCCGAGGTTAAAACTGACCAAAGTACAAATGTAGATACATCACTATCTTTAGAAGAATTAAGAAATTCATAAAAATGTTTTGTCATGGCAGGTAGATATAGCAGATTTTATAGTAATTACATATTCAGGAAAAAGCACCAAAATGTAAATAAAGGCACAATTTGGGAAAGAGATTGGGTTACAATCGGTGCTAAACACCAAATTGAAAAGGGTAAAAGGCCTTTCTTTGGTGACAGTGGTTTTCTTTATACGATAAACAACATCCCATCAACCAAAAAAAGACATAATTACGGTAAATGGGTTGCATCATGGCTTTACCCTGATGTGGAGGACGCAAAGCCCATTGTTAATTCCGTTGACGTAAATTATCTTAGTAATGATATACGTGATTTTGCCTATTATGGTTCTTGTGGCGAATTAATAAGAACGGCTGTTATGAATATAATTGCTGAATATCCAGCAGTTATATCAACGGAGGAACCGCCAAAGCCATTTAAATTCTATCGACAATATGATTCTGTTACTTATGAAGTAGACAGCCCCGGTTTAAAAATACAAAATCACTTTAATGTTGATTTAATACATAGTGATGTTAATGCGGGTAACATAAATTTGAATAGATTTTTGGCAATATCATACCCAAATTTTAATGTTAGAATTAAAATAAATTCACAAACTTTTGATAAAGTTTTTTATTTTGATGAAATTTATGAATATACAGTAATACAAAATCAATACTATCATAAAAAGTCTGGTTATGGTTTAACACAAGAAGGTTACGATAATCTACAGCCACAACAATTAAAAGACCTTTATGAAAAAATAGATTATTCATTACCATTAAAATGTAATGTCGGTATTAATACTATAGATGTTGTAATAAAAGCGTATAATAGTGAAGTAACTAATCAAGAACTCAGCATTAAATTAAAAGGTTACTATTTTGATGATGGTTATGTTTTCTGTTTAAATAGTGGCACAATAAAACCTGATGATGCATCCACAGAAGTTTATAGTTTTAGTTACGGTGGGAATGTGGTTCCGACATTTAATGCATCAGCAACTACGGCTGAACTTTATATTTATCCTAAAAAGGAAGTTGTGGAGGATTTTTTTGAAAATTTAAGTGATTTTCAAAAGTTATTGTTAAGAACGGATACATTGCCTTTATATAAGAATACTTTTTTGACACCTTATGAAAGTGATGAAGGAATATATTATGTATATATGGATTATGTATGGCCTTCAAAGGATGGGGTGATTGATATTTATTCTACCACGTATATTGATTATATTAATAATTTGTATAATCTTGGCGCAAAACTTGATGAACTTTGGTGTGATAACCTATGGAGAAACATGACGCATGAGTCAATAAAAAATTACGATTGGACTTATACGCGTACCTTTATTGAAGGTGAAGAAGAAGACAATATCCTTGGTGGCAGAAGAATGGAAAACCTGATTAGGATTTACGGGATGTTTTTTGATGATTTGAAGCGTTATGTAGATGGCATTAAACTTTCCACAAGAGTAACATATGATTGTTTTAATAATTCACCTGATGCGGAATTATCGGATAAATTGGATTATATGGGATGGGATGTGTTTTCAACAATACCTGTTTTATATGATGGTGAAGAACCAGAGGAAGCAATTGAAAACGGCTTTGTGATTGCTAGTAAAACTGATGTTAATGACCAAATCACACTTGAAGAATACGAAACGTTGACCGATGAAGAAAAGGCGAATTATGAGTTTAAAGCAGCCGATTTGTCGTTACTTAATCTTGAACCCGTTGATAAATGGTTTAATTCAATTAATCCTATAAGTATTACTCCATTGTTTATGGATAACCATTTTATGAGACAATTGATTCTTTCTTCAAAATATATTTTTAAAACGAAAGGCACAAGAAACTCCATAGATATGGTAATGGCTTTATTTGGACTTGGTAATGATGGAAATGATGATTTCTATGAACTGACAGAAAGATACCACTATATAGTACCTTATGTTTATGAGGATGAACTTTCACAAAATATCAATAAACTAAATCATAGAGAAGATGCAAATTATGATGAAGAATTGTATTATGAAGGCATTCCAATTGAAAATACAGAAATATACAATGCTAAATATATAGTGCCGTTTTATAATCACAATAAGTTTTATAGAGGTGATTTTGCGTTTCAAAGTGAAGGTGGTTGGGGTGCCGACAAAGAAGATTTAACACAAGGTGTGCAATTTAAAGAAACTCTTTCTTATCTTAAAGTTGCAGGTAATATACATGACTTGTTGTCTCTTAATCCATATGATGTAAGTAATGGGGATATTTACTTTGTTATAGATTTAAATGATATTGTAGATTATGATGAAACCATAACAGAAGAAACAATAGCAAATGTCACACATTTCTTTATGTGTAATAATGACATCTTTACTGAAAAATACTCAAGTTGGACAAATATAGAAGTGACAGATGCACTTTACGAAAAAGCGATGTATCTCTATAACATAATTTCAACAGAAATTGGTAATAATCCGCATGTTGGTTACGGTAAATATGATTTGGGACAGAAATACATTGATTATATGCGTTATCCTTTTAAATATGATTTAGATAATTTTGTTCTTGATGAGGATACTTCTTCTGAAATGGAGTCTATTGAGTTTCTTGAAAGTACAAAAGAAGTAACAGAAACAAATGAAAAAGTTTTAGATTTTGTATCAAATAGTGAAAAAAGAGATAAGTTCTTTGCTGAGATATTGCGTGAAAAAGAAGAAAAAAGAGACTATGTTAATAAACATATGTTTGAAATGGATTCTGTCGAGAGACAAGAAATGATTAATAGAATAGCGGATATTAACGCAATACTTGGCACTGTTAAGTATTACTATAACGATAAAGTGTTTATTTTAACGAATAAAGTAAGGGTTGAGGATAAAACACCTGAAACTTACAAAAAGTATTTCTTTAATGTAATTTTACAATATCTAATGCAAGTTATACCTTCAACAGCAATTTTAATTTTAAAGGATTTTGATTAAATATGGAAAGAAGTCTGGAAATATTCATTAAACAAGATAATAATGTTAATTCTGATGTTAAAATGTCATTATCACCAGAATATGTTGGTATTGATGGAAATCTTATAGAATTACCATCAACGATTGAAGGTAATGATAAACCAAATATTATTGTCGATTTGTTTGTCATGGTTGATGGCAATGATAGCGATGAAGGCAATAATACCTTTTATGTGGTTTGCAACAACAGTTGGATAAAAATTATACAGAACCGTTGTGAAATTAGACTTGTAATACCTTTTAATTATTCAACTGATGACCGTTTAGGAACCATTTCTTTTTTCCATAATATTGATACTGAAATAGTTGTTAATCTTATGGTACATCAAGCGTCCCATGAGTATTCTGTTGATATAACAGATGAGGAAAATTTAATTATACAAGAAGATGACGTAAAGAAAATTAATCTCAGTTCACTCGATAATGAGAAATTAAAATTTTATGTTGAATGTACAGGCGGTAAAAATGATTTTAAAATAAGAAAACCAAAGAAGTTTAGAATTGACAAAGAAAATGACTTTACCTTGCCCGTTACATATGATAATGCTTTTGAATTAGTAAAATTCAGAGAAGGGGAGAGGGTTGGTTTTGAATTGATTAATTACGGTAATATTAATTGTATTTATAAATTAGAAGAACCCGGCAGAGAAGAAACACCCGAACAGAAGAAAAAACTTGTTGTTGATGACTATTTTTATATGGTAACAATTAATCATATTAACGATGTTGATACAATTGATAGTTTGAAAATAATGTATAGTGACACGGGGACTGATATACTTGAGATGCCAACGCCAAAAGCGAAATTAAAAATAGGAAACATGTCAGAAACAGTCCCAAATTATATCGAGCCAACAGAAAGTGAAAATGAAGAAGAATTTGAACCTTCAATGACGTGTGATAAAGTGTCGTTACATTTTGGCCAAAGAAGAGAAACACAGACAATAATTGTTGAAACTATACCTGAAGATTCTGCTATATTCTTTAAAAAATCAGGCACCTTTATTGATAAGGCAGTTGTTGATGGACACGAAATAAGGATTACCGTTAAAGATAATCCTTTCAGGCCAGACCGTACATGTCTATGTTATATTATTAATGCTGAATATAATGAGTTGTCAATACCAATAACCATCAAACAAGATGGTACGAGTGCAAGATAACTTAATGGTTTATCAGTATTTCTTCATCATTTTTAACATCATCATAAGATGTAATTTCATATTTCAGAATACGGTATTTGTTATCTACTTCGCAATGTTTGTATTTCATTGTCTCAATATCCCAAACGACAAAACCGTGACCTGTTATGTTTTCGCTCATGTTTTGCTGAAAAACAGAACCAGGATATACAATTCTAACACCGTGTTTTTTTAATTCCTGAAACTTGTGTATATGGCCCGCCATTACGCAATCACATTCTTCAAAGTTTCTTGTATCAATTCCACACTCTGTCATTCTTCCTATATCTGTTACCGCGCCTGTCACATCACCGTGATAAAGTCCAACAACTGTTTTATCGGGATATTTTTCAGCGATTTCACTCATATTGGGTTTTGCAAACTTATCAAAAATGGAAAAAAGTACCCACACAATGTTATCATCTACAATGTAACCGCTTTTATAGTTGAGAACTCTATCAGCAAAGGTGACATTTTTATATATGCCGTGTACTTCAAATGTCGGGGTGATAGAATCAATTCTATCTGGATTGTTTTCCAATAAATCGTGATTTCCTGCAACAATTATGGTTTTACCAATATCATTTAGAAAGTTTAACAATTTATGAAATGATGACTGAGCTTCGTTGGAAGCCCTTATCTTTTGATGAAACAGGTCACCAACAATAACAATTCTCACTTCATCTTTTGACGTACAATCCTTTGTTTCTGTTAAAATCTTAAATACAAGTTGGCCCAGCATTTCATCAAACGGACGATTTTTGACATCGTTTGGTATATGAAGGTCAGCAAGGTGTATAACTTTCTTTATCATAAACGTTTTTTCAACAAATATACTACTTTTTCCCTAAACAACAAAATGTTTAAGTTAAATTGCTATTTTTTTGTTAAAGGTTTGCCCGCAGAATTCTACGACATATTCAAAAATTGTATCGTTATCACAGCCCCATTCCTTATATGAAACAATTTTAGGAATTTCATTTTCGTGTTTCTCTTTTGAAACGTAACCAAGAACACAGATTAAACTGTCGCTTGCATCAAAGTTTTCTTCTTTCAGATTATTGTTTTTATCATATTGCCATTCAATATATGGGAATTTTTCTGAAACATAATTCCACAGAATGAGTTTTTTGGCACAGTCAAAAGGATATTGGCCAAAGAGAACAAGTTCGTTTTTGGCAATGGCTTTGCGTATTTTAGACGCGGGGTATGTATCGCCTTTTTTATTGAATTTTCTGACAGCCATTAGGTGTGGGCAAGCATACTTACGTGCGTCATAAGACGAAATGAAATCAGGTACAATACCAAGTATATTATATACTGATTGTGAAATCATACCGTTATATCTTAACAAGGTTGCTACTGTTCCGGAATTATTACTTCCAATTAATGGCTCTTCAATTACCACGTTTGTGATACCATAATCCTTGTATTTGATTAATTCTTCGGTAATTATGCTGCTTTTCATAAAAAGTGCCTCAGTGCCCTTTATCTTAGTTGGAATTTTAGGCCTGAGGTGTGTTACAAGCAAAATTTTCATTTCCCCGTTTTCATTTTCAGTTGCAACGGTAACACCAATAGTCTTGGTTGAAACATCTAAACCTAAAAATACCCTTTTCTGTTTTTCTTCCATAACATTATTTTATTTTTAATAAAAATAAATCATTCTTTTTTAAAGTCAATAACGTAAGTAGATTATAACATTGAAAATATGTTTTATTTGGGAAATAGTTTTGATAAATAAACAAAAATAGTATATTTGT
>Ga0247611_10007204_pt1 | contig 14036 bp, 16 predicted proteins | sample 177DNAGHGhighgp2_FD_192422 | JGI IMG/M metagenome (GOLD analysis project Ga0247611, IMG submission 192422) | Sheep rumen microbial communities from Palmerston North, Manawatu-Wanganui, New Zealand - 1770 DNA GHGhigh gp2 | ecosystem: Host-associated > Mammals > Digestive system > Stomach > Rumen...
GAAGATTTCAGACCGTGAGCACCCCTCATATCTCGTGATTGCCAACGACCCGGAGAAGGAGCAGATTGTCGGCTCGTTGAACGCCCTTATCCTGAACCGTCTGGTGACTCGTGTAAACAGCAAGGGAAACCTTCCGGTTTCCATCATCGTGGATGAGTTGCCGACGCTCTACTTCCATAAAATCGACCGTCTGATTGGTACGGCTCGTTCCAACAAGGTGGCGGTGACCTTGGGCTTCCAGGAACTGCCTCAGTTGGAAGCGGACTACGGCAAGAATGGTATGCAGAAGATTATCACCACCTGCGGCAATATCTTCATGGGTGCTGCTCGTAACAAGGAGACCCTGGAGTGGGCACAGAACGACGTGTTCGGCAAAGCCAAGCAGACCTCCAAGTCCATTACCATCAACGACCATAAAGTGTCGACTTCTATCTCAGAAAAGATGGACTACCTCGTTCCGGCGGCCAAGATTGCCGATATGGCAACTGGTTGGCTGGCAGGTCAGGCAGCACGTGACTTCACTCCCACGGATATGAAAGCTCTCGACGGCATCAACATCGAGGAGTCGGAGGAGTTTAAAACGACCAAATATTTCTGCAAGACCAACTTCGACATGGAGAAAATCAAGCAGGAGGAATCCTTCTACGTCGATCTCCCCAAGATATACTCCTTCGCTTCTGAGAAGGAGAAGGAAATTATGCTCAACCGCAACTTCAAGCGTGTCAATGAAGAGGTCGAGCAGATGGTGAATGAGCTACTGGGGCGGTCGGGAGCTGGGAAGGGATAGTTTATGTTCTTTGCTATGTCATTTTTTTTTCGATTCAAATAAATTGATTCCCAAAAGATATAAGTATATACTCCTATACTCCAGCCTTATGATGGTTTATGAAATGTCTTAAGAAAATCCTAACTTTAAGCAAATGTTAACAATTTATTTGGTGCATTCAATAAATATCATTAACTTTGCAAATTAAAAACGCTTATGAACATCTTATCAGTTATTGTGTTATTACATTGATAATTGATTTATGAAATATGGGCATTTGTATATAGAATAACATGGAAAAGAAATGGAAGAAACTCTCTAATCCACCAGTGGTAACAGCTATTTTTCAAATTCTATTTGAAGATGATAAATTAAAATTGGAAGATTTTCTGAGTTGCGACACTAGGTTGAGAAGGGATTTACCAAATAAAAGTGAAAACTTGGAGTCAAGTCTTAGCCTATCACCAGCCACTAGAATTCCTTTAGGAAAAGCAAAAGTGAGTGGAGAGGCAAACACTAGACGAGTGGGGTATGTCTATTTCACTACGGATCAAAAAGATAAGCTTTCGTTATCTGAACATGATATTACATATACTACTGAAAGCGATTATTTAGGATGGGATAGTTTTAAGAATTTTGTGCTAAAGATTCTTGGAGAACTATCTGATGTTTTAAGAAACGCGAAAATTAAAAGGACATCAATACGTTTTATAAATCAGTTTAAAATAGAAAATTTTGATGACCCAACAGAGTACTTTAATACTCAAATAGTGTCTTCTATTGATGAAGCGATGCAATATCCCCTGTTAAAATATGGTTTTAGGTTGACTTTTGACGTTTCAGAAGGTATTTATTCAATTGTCAATCAAAATGCCGATAGAATGACAGATAAATATGTGTATATATTTGATATAGATGTGCTTGATAACAACAATATGATGTTCGATGTGAAATCTATTGATGAGAAGATGGAAAATCTAAGGAACATCAAGAATACGATTTTCTTTGCAAATCTTACTCAAAAGACATTGAAGTTATGCGATTGAACAGTATTAAATCTGGATGGAAGCCTGTAACACTTGCTGTAGGAATGTTGGCAGGAGGCCCTATTGCTCTATATGCTGATGTTGACTTATATAGCAATGTCGATGTCGTAATTAATAATTACCTTACCTCAAAATATATTGCTGAGGTTAATGATCCAAGAGATAATTTGTTATCAGATAAGCTTCGTTTTGAAAATTATTTGTCATCTTGGGAAAAAAACACATGTTTTTTATCTTCACCACAAGAGATAATTAATCAAAAAGATTTTCAAGCAATAGTTGCTATGGGAGAAAGGGCTGTGCCTTTTATTGGTATTGCCATAGATGTAAAGCCTTCTGTTTTAGTTTGGGCTTTAAATCTGATTTATAGAACAAAAATAACAAACAACCCCAATACAACGATAAAAGAAGCTTGTGAATTATGGGTAAAGGAACTGAAGCGGCAAGGTCGTTTGTAATAAGTTTTTTTCCTGGATTGAGATATGATAAGCATTTCAAAATCACAAGTCCAGAAGATCCAAGCTATAATTGTATAGCTTGGGCTTATCAAATAAAAAATAGATGGATGTGGCCCCCTGCAGGTCAACCGACATATTTGCTCGATGCTGTTACTTATTGGCCAAATGATAATGCTGATACCGAGGTTGAAAGTTTTGTTGATGCTTTCCGAGGGAAGGGGTATGAAAAATGTGACAATCCTAACTTTGAGGAAGGATATAGGAAAATAGCGTTATACATTACACCAGGAACTACCAAATGTACACATGCTGCACGACAATTATCTAATGGCTTTTGGACGAGTAAATTAGGTCCATCGTTTGACATTCAACATGAATCACCCAAAACTATTGAAGGAGGTGAATATGGCTGTGTATATTGTTATATGAAAAAAGTCTTCAAGTGAATTAATGTGTAATATTATATTTATTGCATAAAAAAGATATGCCATGAACGATTACGCAAAAGCCATAGACGTGAAGGAGATGGGCAAGCGCTTCAAGCAAGTCCGTCAGAAATTGGGAATGACACAGACGAAGATTGCTGAGGAATTGGGCACCTCTCAGTTAATGGTCTTCCGTATGGAAAAGGGTGAGAACGTTCTCTCACCGTTCTTCCTCAGTATGCTGATGTACTACTCTCAGCATGTTTCGCTCGACGGGCTTCTTTCCAAGAAGTTCGATATCGAAGACGAAGCCTTATTCAGCAAGAACTACTCCCTCAATTCCATCGTCAAGGCAAAGCTGTCTCTCCTTCGGGAAGAGGTGCTGAACCAGTTTGAGGTAGCCAGCAAGAAAGTCGGTGAGGATTTGGAAGAATCCATCAACCTCTTATAATCATCAATCTGCTGTCAACTATGGCTACAGTCAATGTCTATCTACAATACTTCGCCGCAGAATGCACATTAAACGTGTTGAGCGTCATGGTGTTTCAGTAATGCTGATAGCGACATCAGAAGAAGGTCAAATCCGTTATGAGGTGGCAGTATCCTTCTTCCCTCATGTCTCGGATGAAGACTATGCCATCTCATATGATGCCTATTTCTCCAAGGTGCTGTTTGATGCAAAAGGCCGTAGGTCGAAGAAGCGTGAACAGCAGTTGATGGAGACAATGCAACAAGAAGCAGATTCGTTGGCCAAAGAAGCCAACGGAAAAATATATTGGGACAGACCTCTCATAGAAGCCCGGAGAGGATAATATCACTATAAAGGTCGTGCGGGTCCGAGTGCCTGAAATCTGGAAAATTTCTCACATCGGAAGGACTTGTCCTTTGCCCCACTTCCTGACAATTGTTTGAAGAATACGAATGCCATCTCATTTGGTCATTGGTGACCAAATGAGTGTGGCTATCGTGATGTCGTACCAGGAAACAGTTTGCAAAATGAAGAACGACTTGATGCTTTACCGATTTCTCAGTGGCAGTGCACTGAAGGTTATCGCTGTGGTCTCCATGACCATCGATCACATCGCTTATTACATCCTCGACCAACAGGTGGGGATGGGTGACACTTGGCTTTACGAAACGATGCGGTGCATTGGCCGCTTTGCTTTTCCCATCTTTGCCTTTCTCATCATTGAGGGGTGTCATCATACCCAGCACGTCGGGAGATACATGGCGGCGTTGTTGGTGACGGCCATTGTTGCTGAGATTCCATGGCAGTTGTTGGGCAACGAGGGAAGCCATAACGTCGTATTCACCTTACTACTAGGTTTGGTTGTTGTATTCCTCGTAGATCATATTCACGATTCACCATGGCTGATGCTGATGGAGACGGCTCTCTTCGCTGGTATAGCCACCATGCTTAATACAGATTACACCTGGCACGGCATTTGTCTTATGATGGTGTTCTACCTGTTCCGAAAACATCAGTCATTGACTTTTATATTTGGCTTCCCACTCCTATTAGAATATGGCATCATCGGTTCTGCCATCGGCCTAACCATCCCCTTGATGTATTCCGGAAGACGAGGTTTTGTCAAAGGGCAATGGATGAAGTACCTTTTCTATGTGTACTATCCCTTGCATTTAGCGATTATACTTATTTTACTATCATAAAACTATTTATTCCAATTCTATTATTTTTTCTTCAAGAACTTGGATACATGGTAAGATGTCTTCCCCAGCAAACTGAGGATTTAATGCGGCAGGTGCTACTTTAGTATCAAAGAGGCCCAATGCCTCAGGTGGCAATGTATTTGCATAGTTACTAATGGTTTCACAGGCCTCTCGAATTCTCTTGTCACGACTTCGCAAATCTTTAGACCGATTTGCCAAATACCAATTTGTATACAACTCGTATAACTTTTCTTTAATTGTACATAAAGTTTCTAAGTCCATTTTATAATAATTTGATTTTTGTGTAAAATTAATTTGATTTTTGAATTATGCAAAACAACTAACATTATACTTAAGTCCAACTAACAAAAATACTTAGATTTGACACTTTGTAGCATTTTTTTATATAATATTTGGTGCTATCTTAAAAATGCTCTATCTTTACCATGAAGATTTCAAAACAAGCAATAGATATGAGAAGAATCCTTATCACAATGACTATGCTGCTGGCTGTTATCTCGATGAATGGTCAGACAAAAACAATTACGAGGCAATCTACTTCAAAGAAAACAGAGAAAGTGACTCAAAGCACACCGAAGAGTAACAAAAACCAGACAAAGACCAAATCGCAAGGAAAGCAGAATACTCAAATGAATCAATCCCATAAAGGCCATCAGACATCTCAACCAAGACAATCCCGATCTTTGTGCCCTGACAACAACCATCCACATGCCATTGACCTAGTGCTGCCTTCTGGTACAAAGTGGGCGTGCTGCAATGTTGGGGCAAAAAAGCCTGAAGATTATGGCGGATACTATGCTTGGGGGGAAACGGAAATGAAATCCATATACAATTGGAAAACATACATCCATTGTGAAGGCACAGAAATCACATGCCACGAACTCGGAACCTCCATTAACGACACAAACTACGATGTGGCCCATGTAAAATGGGGAGGCTCTTGGCAGATGCCAACTTATGAAGAAATCAAAGAATTAATAGAGCATTGTACATATGCATGGACAACCATCAATAATGTGGAAGGTGGTAAGTTCACCAGTAATAAGAATGGGAGAAGTATATTTCTGCCTGCAGCTGGATTGCGTTGGTATGGTGATCTATTCCGCATCGACTCGTATGGCAACTACTGGTCGTCAACTCTGTTTTCGAAAAACTCGGCCAATGCTTACTACCTCTACTTTGATTCGGACAACACTAATTGGTTCAGCTACTACCGCAGCCGCGGGCACTCAGTTCGCCCAGTCACCAAATAGGGCATGATTATCTATTGTGATTGTATTCATGGCAGAACTTATGGCAAATAGAAAGGCCATCATTTGATTCAAGAATTTCAAGAATATAAATAAAATGCAAATGAGAAGAATCCTTATCACAATGATTATGTTGCTGGTAGTTATTTCTATGAATGGTCAGACAAAAATAATAACCAGGCAGTCTGCTTCCAATAAAACGGCGAAAGCAACCAATAACACACCCAAAAGTAACAATAACCAGATAAAGACCAAACCGCAAGGGAAGCAGAATACTCAGAAAAGGCAAACACAACGAGGCAAGCAGGCATCTCAACCAAGACAAGTCCAATCTTTGTGCCCAGACAACCGCCATCCCCATGCTATTGACTTGGGACTGCCATCTGGCACAAAATGGGCATGTTGTAATGTAGGTGCAAACAAGCCTGAAGGTTACGGCGGGTATTACGCCTGGGGAGAGACAGAAACGAAATCCACCTACAATTGGAACACATATAACCACTGTAATGGTACTGGCAAAACATGTCATGACTTGGGCTATGACATCGCTGTCACGGATTATGATATTGCCCATGTAAAATGGGGTGGATCTTGGCAAATGCCGTCACGTGTTCAAATAAAGGAAATAGTAGAACAGTGCAATTATTCATGGATAACTATAAGTGGCGTGAAAGGTTGCATGTTTACCAGTAAGAAGAATGGGAAAAGTGTCTTTTTCCCTGCTGCTGGCGTCTTTTGGGACAATGACCTCCATTATGCCAGTGAATTCGCTAACTATTGGTCCTCTACTCAGAATCCTGACTTCATAAGCCATGCGTACGGTCCCAGCTTTAGGTCGAGTGGAGCGTCATGGTACACATACGGTGAACGCTACACCGGTAATCCAGTTCGCCCCGTCTCTAGATAGCAAATTCTTCACCATTGTACATAATCAATACCATCAACCTTTATCTCACCCAATCACGCTCTTGGACAAACTGTGGAACGAGACCTTCGAGACCACAACTCTCCTGAAGGTTGTATTCTCAATTGAAAGCAAATGAATAGCTGTTTTTCCTTAAAAGTCACAGTTCATTCTACGATAACTTTATTGTTACAATGTCATATTATCATATAAGTTTTACATTTGCTCAACTTGAAACTTGAGATTGCTTATGATAAGCGAAACAATTTAAGATTAATCAATTCCCGTTCAGTGCCTTCAACCTTTCTTTTGCAATTTCCAATCCTTGTAATGCGGCTTTCTCATACCAATTTCTCGCCTCTGTGAGATTCTTGCTAACACCATAACCATTTTCAAACATGACACCAAGGTTATACTGACCCATTGCATACCCCTGCTCTGCTGACTTACGGTACCACTTGACAGCTTCGGCGTAGTCCGTAGCCACACCTAAGCCGATTCCGTACATGGCTCCAAGTTGGGCCTGTCCCATTGCATTCCCCTGCTCTGCTGACTTATGGTACCACTTTCTCGCCTCTGTGAGATTCTTGCTAACACCATAACCGTTTTCAAACATGACCCCAAGGTTATACTGACCCATTGCATTCCCCTGCTCTGCTGACTTACGGTACCACTTGACAGCTTCAGCGTAGTCCGTAGCCACACCTAAGCCGTTTCCGTACATGACTCCAAGTTGGTTCTGACCCCATGAATTCCCCTGCTCTGCTGACATGCGGTACCACTTGACAGCTTCAGCGTAGTCTATGGCTACGCCCCAACCGAAATGGTACATGACACCAAGTTGGTACTGTCCCACTGTATTCCCCTGCTCTGCTGACTTGCGGTACCATTTGACGGCTTCGATGTAGTCCGTGGCCACGCCCAAACCATTTTGGTACATGACTCCAAGTTGGTTCTGACCCCATGAATTCCCCTGCTCTGCTGATTTGCGGTACCATTTAATGGCTTCGGCATAGTCCATAGCCACACCTAAGCCGTTTTGGTACGTGAATCCAAGCCCATACTGTCCCATTGCATCCCCCTGTGCCACTGACTTGCGGTACCATTTAATGGCTTCGGCATAGTCCGTAGCCACACCTAAGCCGTTTTGGTACATGTATCCAAGGTTATACTGTCCCGCAGCATTCCCGTGCTCCGCTGATTTGCGGTACCACTTGACGGCTTCGGCGTAGTCCTTGTTTCTACCATTTCTGCCATAATAATAGTCTGCCCCTAGTTCATTCATCTGACTGGGTGTCATGGAGAAAGATTTTGGCAATAACGATGGTTTGGCCTTGGAATTTGGTTTGGATGCAGGTTTCGTTTTTGTCTGCTGCGATATCTTAGTCTGTCTCTGGATGATATGGTCCTGCGCCATGATGTTCATTGACATGAGCAGACAAGAGATAGATATTATCAGTCCTTTCATTCTTATAGTTAACTATGTGTATAATAATTTAAAAAATTATTTCGTTTCCAGTGTGTTGCCATTCTTGTCATACCAAGTGCCATGCTGTGGTTCTCCCTTATTGAAGGTGCCGACGAAATATTCCCCAGTTCCTGCCACAGTATATGTTCCTTGATTGAAGTAGTTGTTCTTGAACGAGCCCCTGAACGTATCACCGTTTTTGAACTTGAAGAATCCATTTTCTCCTTCAAGAATACCATTACGGAAAGGGCCCTTGTAGTAATTACCATTATCAAAAGTAGCTTCACCAAATCCATTAGGATTACCGCTTGCATTGTACTCTCCAGAATAGTAGAATTTGCCAAGCTTATTGCGATATTCTGCTACTTCAGCAACAGCAGCTGCGGCTGAATCTGCAATCTCGTCGATTACAGCTGCAGCTGCCTCTGCTGCTTCTGCAGCTGCTATCGAATCCGCCACTTCCTCCACTGCCAGAGCTGCAGAGTCAACAATTTCCTCGACTGGATCTGGAGCAGCGGCCGGTATATTTGTTTCGTCACAACCTCGTAAAAACAAAAAAGAGACGATAATAGCTATGGCAGCGAAACCAAGAAATAAAGGAACTTGATAATTTGATTTATTACTGTCGTCTTCTGTTACCTTTATTTGTGGTTCACCCATCTTAATAGACTTCCTTTGGGGTGGCTCCTGAATCTGAGGAGTTGGAGATGTTCGTACCTTTTCTTTAGGTTTTTCGTTAACAACTATAGTTTCCTCAATAGCGTCCAATATCCTTGTATCTTCTGTTGTATAGGAATTCACACCTCGTATCAGTTTTCTAACTTCTTCAACTGACTGTGGCCGGTCAAGACGGTCAGTGGTCATCAACCGGAGGATGAGTTTTCGAGTTCTTTCAGAGATACCTGGAGGAAATGGCAAAGCGAGGTGCTTGTCTGCCGATCGGTCATCATCGATGTCCGACGGCATCGGAGGCTTTTGATAGGCAAGCAGATTGTAAAGCGTCGCACCAAGTGCATAGAGGTCGGTCCAGGGGCCAAACTTCTCCAGGTTTTGTTCCATCTGCTCACGGGGTGCGAAACCATTGGTGAAACTCACGGCAGTAGATGTGGTAGCCCCACCCTTGTTGCTGCGCTGCTTGCTTGCACCGAAGTCAATGAGGCTTACATTCCCTTTCCTGTCTACCATGATGTTGGCTGGTTTGAGATCCAAGTGCCAGATGCCTTCCTGATGTACACATTCAAGGGCATCAAGGATTTGCGGCAGATAGCCCATCACTTCCTTCTCGCTGAGAGGCTTTTGCTGTCGTTTCAGCCTTTTCGACAGGTTCTCTCCGTCGATATAATCCATCACATAATAGGCGGTGCCATTTTCCTCAAAGAGATCATGCACCGACACGATGTGCGGACTCTTCATCTTGCGAAGTCGGCGAGCCTCCTTCTTGAACTTTTGCAACTGTTCCTCAAAAAGGGTCTTGTTCTCAGTGTTGCTTACGCTTATCGTGGTATTATTGGCATCACGCTGGGTCACTCCCTTCATGAAGAATTCCTTGATGGCAACTACCTCGTCAAACTCTATATTAGTGGCCACGTAAGTGTTGCCGAACCCGCCAGAGGACAAGTAACTGTCTATGCGATAGACGCCTCTGAGCATACTCCCTACAGAGAGCATGGCACTTTGGTTGATATTTCGATCATTCATTATATTCGTTTGATTGGTTTGATAATCTCTTGTTGCTCAGGTTGATTTTTATTGTTGTCTTCATCAGCACCCAGATTAACCCATGCGTAGAAAACCAATGCGAGAACGATGGCAAACAGCAGCAAAAAGAGCCACCTGCGGTCTTTCTTATTGGTCGGGGTTGACAATTGTTTTTTGGCCAAGTCCTCGCTCTGCTGCTCATCCTCCACCACCTCTGCCTCTACAACTGAAGGGCGGATGTTGAGGAAATTGCAACGGACTGTTCCCTCATCATCCTGTATTGTTTCATTTTCATCCATTGTTACCTCATGGATGTGAATCAGGAATGCGGAGTGATTGTCGCTGTTGCTTGCGGTAGCTTTAATGAGTCGCTTCCGTTTTGTCTCATCACTCTCATTCGCACACAACAAATCAATCAACTCACTGTCGTCCATCTGCTCCAACATACCATCGCTGCACATATACAGATAATCACCTTGCCTCAGGTTGCCAATATGTACGATATCTGGCCGTACACGATTATCCTCCCCCGGTTGCATGGCTTTGGTTATAATGTTCTTCTGTGGCGATGTACTCATCTCCTCATAGGAAATCTCTCCTGCCTGATACAAGTCTGTCACCAAGGAATGGTCACGGCTGCGGTAGAGCAGGCGACGCTCTGCCGTCCGCAGGTGGTAGATGCGACTATCACCTATATGCACAGCCGTACATCCACCCTCATGCAGCACCACGAGAGTGAGAGTGGTTCCCATTTTCTTCACGGCATCATTATCCTTGGTATCAAGAGCCTCATAGGCGGCCTGGATGGCATCGGTAATGATTCTGTCAGTCACCATCCCGTCTTCTGGCCAATGAGCATAAAGATACTTATAGATAGTGGAGCACACCGTCCTACTTGCCACCTCGCCATGCTCATGGCCGCCCATACCATCACAGAGAACGAACACACGTTCATTGGAAGTTGCCATACCCAACTCGGGAAAGAGAGCGTCCTCCTGGTTGTCGCGTTTCCCGATTTCCCAGATCGCCTGAGGTGAGCCAATATTAATATTCATGATTGTTCTATTTTCAAAGTCAGAGTTGTCTTACCCATAGTGAACACGTCTCCATCGTTGAGAATTATCTCGTCCCCAGGTTGAAGTTGCACCGTCCCCACCTTGATGGGATTCTGATTCTTGTGGTTGGCGATGCTCACCAGTAATTGTCCGCCAGCTTTTCTGACGTTGATGATGGCATTGAGACGGCTCATATAACGGTCGGCCACACCAAGTTGGACATCCGCCATCAAAGTATTTGCCTTCCGCCCCACGATTTGTCTACCCTCACGCAGTTCGTATCGCTTCCCCTCACAGACGATGACGGCTTTTCCTGAAGCGTTTTTCACATTGGCTATAATCGTCTCACTACCTCTATTAACTCCAGCAATGTGTGTTTCGGCATCCATGGCCTCATTTGTCTGCTTAGGGAATCGTACTCGCAGAGCTGTACCACATTGGGGACAGTTGATGATTTTCACCTCCTCATTTTTGGAGTTCTTCACTTCGAGCACTACTTCACACGAAGGGCATTTCACTGTTTTGGTTTGCATGTTTTTTATATAGGAGTTTAGGAGATTAGGAGTTTAGACATATGATTGTTATGAGAGGAGTTTAGAAGTCTGGGAGATCAGGAGATTTGACATTAGTCCAGCGAATGATGAGCGGATGCGATTTTTTAATTCCACTTAATAATCGTCATGTTTTTGTCAAAGTTTCCCCACATTACGGGATGCTGTCGGTCTTTCGAGTCCTTAACCACCCCATTGTGTACGAAATCATAGAGTTCTCTTGCAGTGATGGTTTTGTCACGGTTGGTATCGGCACCTCCACGCAGTCCTCGTTCCAAATAGATGGTAAAGAAACTGTTGGCAAAAGGTGTCTCCATAGACCGCTCCGTGGTTCGTGAAGACAGGAAGAACATGATGTTGCCGTCCTTTGTGCCATCATTGGTCTTATGCTGCGCATTGGAGCGCATTTTCCCGGCATAGCAGGCATCGGCTATCACGATTTTTGTCTTTGCTTTCGACTGCTGCATGGCTGCCACTACATCCTTGTATCTTAGACATCCGTCCTGACAAATAAAACCACCCGGTACACCATGTCCGCTGAAGAAGAAAAACACCGCATCGTCTGTGCCAGCCCTGCTGAAGGTCTCTGCCATCGCCCTTTTCACGCTGACAAGTGAAGCCTCACTATTGGTAAGGCATTTGATGTTGGCATGTTTGTTCGCAGCATAGATTCTCTGGATGGTCATCGCATCGTTGGCGCTCACCCGCAGGTCATTCTGCCTTCCCGGATAATCGGAAATGCCCACGCACACCACATAGTTGTGTGCGTGGACCGTAATTGCTGCCATCAGCAACAGTGCTGCGAATATTTTTCTCATACTATAATTTACGTTGGAATATACGCGTCATCCATGTAGTCGGGCATGTCGGGAGCCACGTCAGGATTCTCCATATAAGCCTGATGTTCTTCTCCGATGAGAGAGACTGGTGGGTTGCCATCTGCCATGTCGCCGACGGTGGTTGCCATTCCGTCACTAAACACCACTACGTCAGGTTCGGTGAGCGAGTGGGAGTCATCGGCATCAATAATTATAACATCAGTGTCACCATTTCCTGTCATGTCGAGAGCCACAGCAGTATGACCATACACCTCGCCTTGTCCCACGATATGAACATCATCATCTTCGGCGAGTGGTATATCTTCGGCGGCGGCACGGCCAGTGGCTGCATGTGGCCCGTTGATGTAATTGGCCTGTGTTCCATGCGCATCCGTCTCCCCAGTATCCACCACCACATCGGGATGAGTCTCGCTGATGAGGTTCGTGCGAATGTGCTGCGGAGTCACCTCTGGATGTACCGACTCAGCGTAAGCCAACTTCTGTTCGTCGCTCATGGCATCCCATTCTGTCTCATAGTAAGTACCGTAGATTCCGCCATGCCATGCAAACACGCCGCCAGGCCCCACCTCTGCGCGCGCTGCAGCAAATGCCTGGCTAAACGACATGCTGTCGCTGACATGTGCTACTGGAGCGTCACTGTATACTGGTACGTCTGCCTGGATTTCACCTGAGTCTTCTGCACTCTCTCCTTGACTGTCCTTGATGTGGTTGACACCCTGTATTGCCCCTGCACCGAGCAGGATGCCTGAAGTTGTGCCCAATGTCACTTTCTTCCAGAGTCCGCTGGCCACGGTACCAGCCATACTACCCCCACCAATTCTCACGGTATTCTCGTTGTCCATAATGATTGTTTTTGGTTGTTCTTAGATTCTTTTGACGAAGACAAAGATAGCAATATTCATGTTCTTTTCCAAATCAATTGTGGCGTATTCCACAAAAGCATGGGTTTAGATGATGAAATACCCTTTGTTTCTGATGAACTATTTCTTCTTTAGTTTAGTTTTACACCTGGGGCAGTAGTCAATGTTCCTCGAAAGGATGCTGTACTCTTGGAATCCAAAGAAATATCCGCATTCTGGACAGCAGTAGTTCTGTGTGAGTCGGTCCTTTATTTCTTTCATTTGCTCTTCATCCTTTGGAATATCCTTCCAAGACTTTATAACGAAAAAGATGGTGAGGGCAATAACGATTGCATATATGGCTAAGAAAACGATTCCTCTTCCTCCGGAGAGGTAGCCGATAAGCACTGCGCTCATGGTTAATACAGGTACAATGCCCCTAAGGGTTTGGAATCGCTGCCTGCTCTGTGTCACCGCCTTTGTTTCGTTGATGTAAGTTTCCCAAACAGCCTTTAGCGGTCGGATGTCCGCTTCTTTGGGCATGGCTTTGTCAATCAGATTCCAATTGAGCAAGTATCGGTCTCCCCCCAGTTCTACCTTGTCTCCACGGGTTACTGTCTTGCTCATCACAGCCACACCATTAACGAAAGTCGTATTTTGCGGATTGATATTCTTGAGATGTATTGACCCGTCATCATTGATGGTCAGTTGACAGTGCTGTCGGCTCACACTTTTAGGCACGCTTCCTGGTGCACCGACAACTTGTGCATTGTTGTTTACATTGATATTCAGTGCTGAGGAAGCTGCGTCGCGACCGATGAAGATAAAAGTATTCATAATATGCTATTCTTTTACGTATGTAAGTAAATCCTTGATGGTTTTAAGAGCTGCTTTGGACACAGGGAGTTGATATGCGAAGTTGTCAAAGTCTGAGAGCACGAGGCATAGCTTGGCAACATTCACCTCATAGATGTATTTGCGGTTGATGATGAATCGTTTGCCAACCCTCATGAAGATGGCAGCTTGTTCCTTCAATTGGTCAGCG
>Ga0247611_10007205_pt1 | contig 14032 bp, 15 predicted proteins | sample 177DNAGHGhighgp2_FD_192422 | JGI IMG/M metagenome (GOLD analysis project Ga0247611, IMG submission 192422) | Sheep rumen microbial communities from Palmerston North, Manawatu-Wanganui, New Zealand - 1770 DNA GHGhigh gp2 | ecosystem: Host-associated > Mammals > Digestive system > Stomach > Rumen...
GCCAGAGTCCACAAGCCCAAGGACAAGGCGCTTGTCGAGGATGCCGTCCATAAGGGATACAACCGCATCTACGCCCCGCTGCGGAACCGCATTTTCCATTCGCTGGAGGAGCTGAACAAGGCAGTGCGGGCACTGGTTGACAAATACAACAGCAAACGTATGCAGGGATGCGACTACTCACGTATGGAACGCTTCATCGCTGCCGAGAAGCCCGCCCTGTTGCCGTTGCCCCGTCAGGCGTACCAGATGAAGCGCCACGCCCAGCTCAAAGTGGCACCCAACAGCTTCATCCAGCTCGGCCAGGATCCTTCGTAAGCCATACCAGTCAGCATCTGATCAAGATTAATAGCTTCGGCCCAAAATAGTAGAGTATGAGCCGGAGTGCAAATTTTAATATTTCATCGTTTCGTAATCAATATTTGCAAGGTCAATTGTATATATTAGCTTTACAATTGATGCAGGAAATGCGCCGTTGACAAAAGAATCTTTTGTGATTTTAGGGAATTCGTCATTAACAGAATACTTTCTTATTTCTAAAACTTTATATTTCTCATCACGAATTCTAGCCCCTTTAATAAACCCCGAATCATTAAGGTATTTTGAAATTGAAGAGTTGTTATATCCATCTTCAGCCAACTTCTTTTCCATGTCATTGATGGAAACTCCGTCATTTGATTTCTCCATTCTTACGAATGTAAGATATAAAGGTTTCTTGCTGAAAAGCTGATGTTGACTTGATATGGTTACATTTAAATCTGATTTTTTAATAGTAGATTTCACCTCGAAGTCGGCCTTATCGCATTCTATATCGTGACTCCCCCTTTCACTAGCCGCCCAATATGCAGTGTTGTCTTGTTTAAACAGAATGTGAAGAACCACCATCTCCGCTATATAGTCATAGCATTTTTTCTTACTCTTACGATCTCCCAACAATCCAATCCACCTGTCCCACCATGCGAGAGGATCATTTATAAGATTCTCTCTTAATTCTCCTCTTTCGCCTGGAGACACGAAAGTTTCACATAATAGGGCAAATTCATTTCTAAAGCTCTCGTCATAACACGTTAAAAGAAGTAATTTTTTCTGACTTCCATCTGAAAGATATACTTCCCGCGTTGAAATCATTGCATTGGTTGACTCTTCAGAAATGTCCTTGTCTTTGTTATATTCAACAGCTACACCATATTCTCCATTGAAACGGAGACTATAGGTTGGTAGAGAACTTGGGACTGATTGTAGTTCGCGTAAACCATCGGTCAATGCAGCAAAATGTGACCTGATTTCTTCAATAATTTTCATTGTAATATGTTTTAGTTTGTAAAATAATATTTCTAATCTATGATAGTGGCATTTAAATCTGTAAAAAGAGATTTTACGTACCCATCAATACCACCTTCGCAGAGCTCCGGCTCCATTACCATAACTCTTGCTGTATTAAGTTTCATAACAGAGCGTAAAAGTACTGAGGCTGGCTGCTTGCTATTGGCATTAGCATAGCACGCTATTATCTTGCGGCACAACTTTACGTTATATCCATCGCCACCAGGTCTTCCCACAATTTGTTCCATCGTGTCTGTAGTAAAGTTATTAGATAATAGAATACATTTTGTTTTATCCATTCTGTTTGGCACTAAACTAAGATAAACGAACCACCATATTTCTTTAAACCATATACGTCTAGATTTTTTATAATATCGATCTGTATTATCATAGTTCCAACGTTTAGCCACAAGATGTGGAGCTATCTGAACAGTCATTGTACGCCAAAAAGAATCGTCTGCTGCGAGTCTCATGTTAAACCATTTCTGTTTTTTGAGATACTCATAGAGCTTAATACCCATCTCGATGTCAGTACAATAGTCCTTACGGGCACCTTTTATGTCTGGATAGAGTTCTTCGAGGTCTTTCCGTATTTGCTTAAATTCTTGCCGAACAGATGGCAATTCTTTTCCTTGTGAGGCAATCCAATCGTTCATAATAGATTCAGCCTCCTGAATAGAGAATTGTTTAAATTGTATCATGAATTCTAATCTTTTTTGTTTTCGAATGCTTCTCGGATACTTTGATTAATAGAGATTGGGTTAGATAAATCCCAAGAGAGAACATCTCTAAAATATCTAATAGCGTCTGATATGCTACCACTTTCAGGATTGTTTAACGTGTTGAAATTAGGATCAACAGCTCGGACGGATTCAATAATCATTGTTATGGCTGCTGCCATAACTTCATTTGCTAATTGGGGATTATAGACATCGTTTTTCTTGTCAAGAAACTTAAAATTGCAATTCAACCTATTAATATAAATAGCAACAAAATCTGGTGAGAAACTTTCTTCTGAAGGGTTATAAATGTTACATTTTACTCTCCATAAAGCAGCTCCTCTAACATCCTCGTATAATACAGGAAGAATGGAACCATTACCATCGAATAATATGGTAATAGTATCTAATTCTCCAAGAATGTATCCAGGTTTATTGATAAATAATTCCTCATCTGTTTGTGGATTGCCGGCAGTTTTTTGATATAAAATTATAGTGAAATTTACCTCTCCCTTAAAATGACATTTTTCGAATTGCGAGGTTAAGTCTATTTCCTTGTTAATATCATCTTTTGTAAAGGTCGCTATTGGTCTTGTAAATTTACGCGATGTGGACTTTGACGACCAACGAAAGGCTATACCCAAGGTTGCATCTTCGCATGCTATGGCTCCCCTTTTGTTCCCGAAAAGAGAAGATGGATCTTTGATAATGATTTTTCTTTCCATGGTGAATCCGTAGTCATCATGGGTCCAGATTTGGTCAGGATCAGAGACATAATAACAGTCCTTTCTCATTCCATCAGGCTTTAATTCCAATGCACATGTGGCTTTGTCTTCGTCAATGTATTTTAACTTATATGGACGAATCTCAAAAGCATCTCTAGAACCTTTTGGGTCGTAGATGGGATATAAAGAAAAATAATCACTCATAATCAGTTGATTTTGATGGTTGGTAACACTTCACGAGAAAATATGCATATGGTAAGTTTTACTTCTATTTTGAACGTATGTACAGTATCGAACTTTAGATTCAAATCAAATGGCAAATCGGTATTTCTTATTTTTCCCATTTTCATATGAAAGCCGATTTGATTGTCGTCAAAATAAGAGGCTAATTTTGTTAATGGATATGTTTTGGAACAATCTTTTCCGTCTAGTTTTTTCAGCGAGACTTGCGATTTTTGGATGTAGTACGGGGTGGTGGCTCTCATGTCCATCCAGTCATTAAGCGTTATATTCTTGCCGTCTGAAGTACTAACTAGAAGTTCCATGCCAAAGGTGTCTTTTCCCTGGGTGGCTTCAAAAATATACGTGATGACAATACTATCACTAGAAAGCTCTTGTGAGACGATGGAATATTTCATCTTGCGATGCGACCCTGTTGGATTTCCTCCGCCACTAGATGTTCCTGATTTAGGAGTTGGTCTTTTTCCGAAATCTTCAGGTGGTAGAATCCATGAATAGATTCTCCCAAGTTCAGACATCTTTCGACCGAAGTCTGCCTTTTCATCTCCCGACAAATATTGGTTAAGAACCTTAGATACATTATTTTTTGTGAATCTGATAAATGAATAATTATTCCCATTAAATGTGCCATCAACCCATTTCATATGGTCGTTTGGCTCCATTTTCCTGACATATTCTTCAAGATTGGAATCATTTCTAATTCCATTTTTGGAATTAAGAACAAAGATAGCCATAAGATACTGGCTACTATCTGTTGTTGGTACTCTCCTAAGCCATTCTCCAACCGTCTCATAATTTACAATCATGCCAGGTTTTCGGCAATAACCTAATATAGGAGTGTTTGAATCCTCTGCGTCAATGTTTGTGTTGCAGTAAATATATGGTGACAACAGATTGTTTGGAGGTGTCATTTCAAGCAGATTTGTATCTGCAAGAACATATGCCAAAGTTCCTGTTTTTTTGTTTGTTAATGGTCTGTAGATATTGAGTAAGATTGGAACGGTTTTTACATTCTCGTTATTAGTGAGAATATCATCCAATTCTTCTTCTGTGTTTCCTGCGGCACGATTATATAAGGCTTGGAATATCTTGAAGCATGGAGCCATATTATCGTTGGTAAAATGTATCCCATTAATCTCAACTTTTAATTGTGGCCCAATCTTGTAATGCTTATTGTTAAGTCTCGCAAAATACCATCTTTGGATAGAAATCTTTAAAAAACTATCAATGGAAGAGTGCCAAAAAGGAGTAATACAATTTTTTCCATTCTCGTAAATCTTTTGGTTGTCAGCAAGAAGTTCCTTGTTATTTATAAATGGAAGAATGACAGTAGTTCCTGTTTCTTGTTCTTTATATGGTTCTATGTTAAAGACCTGTAAGAAATCAGCTATTTGTTCCTCATCAGTAATTGGGTGAATTTTGTTATCCACAAGTTCACCCCAATATGCGATACCTGTTTTGCTCGTTCCTTGAATTGCTGGTGGTATAATAGAGTCGTTACGTCTTTCATTCTCTACTATCATCGCAATAAGTCTACTTTCAAAAGTACCGTTGTCTTGCTTGAATCTACTATAATAGATTACAAAACCCTTTTTCCCAAGTCTGAAATAAAGTGACTTGCCGATACCGCAAGATCCACCTGCTCCTGCTCCAGTTTGCTCGTTACCAATATCAAGGACTAACTTAAAATAGTTACCTGTATTTTGGTTGCCCATATCTACAACATTTCCTGTTAGCCCCACAGTATTATAATCCCTAAAACAGAGAAAATGATTTGGAATATCAGAAATAGTTTCAAGCATTTCTTTTAGCCTATCGCATTTGGAGTAAAGATTCTCCAACTCAAAATCACCTGTTTTGAATTTCATTTCAACGAATTTAGTTGTTGCTTTTGCAGCATCTAGACTGTTTTGAATGGATTCTCTTACTAGAGAATCTAAAATAGGCGTTCCAGTATTAGCAAATTCTTTCAAGAGGTGTGAACCTTTTGCAGGAAAAGGTGTCACATAAGGTACTATTTGTAGCTCCATATTTTCATTTATAAAGTTTAATTGTCATCTTCATCTATATCTCCATCTCCATCGAATGCTTGGTCGAAGTATTTACTGACATCAATAGCCACAGTCCCGACATTATTAGTACGGTCTTCACCTGGCAGATTGATACAGATACCTACCACATCTTCTTGTGCATTAAGATCCTCGCGTTCAGCAGAGTTTGCTCTTGCTTTAGAGTCCTTATCAATGATGTATATGATAAGTTGTGGAATGTTTTCTACTCCAGCCATTATACGGATGTCATTGACATCTTTAGATTGAGGTTTTTGTTTCATTCTATTTATAACGTCAGGAGATGCATTCTCTAAATCGATGTCAGCCAAGCTATCTGTAGCAGTTCTCAATGTTCCGATATTCAATACGCCATCTATTTTTCCTTTCTTTTTCTGACTACGGATAACTTTGCGGACTTTGACAGCGTCTGAAACTTTCCAAGTGTCTCTATTTTCATTGTCTGTACCTGCAAGTATTACGCTCCAGTTCTCTAGGTTGCCTTGTTGAGTTGAGTCCTTGATCCACTGAAGGAGAGGATTTATTTCGTTGAAGACACCTAATCTTTGATTGAAAATGAATGTTTTCAGGAAATTCTCCATATGGCCGTCAAATTGCACATCTTTCCAAACTACAGTATGAGATGAATGAGTGTTGCAGGGTTTCTGTTGGATTGGGTCTCCAAGTTGTTCAAGGAAGAATTTTGTCGAATTTAAGTTCTTGTTTAAAATAGTAGCATCATTGTCAAACATATATGTTTGTTTCATGCTTCCACCGAATTCCCAAGAAACAGGTCGAGCTAACTGTTGCCTATTGTTTGCCGTTATCTTAATGAAGCTAACCTTTGGAGAGTTTATTATGCGAGGACCATATTCCATGGGACTTTGCCCTTTGACCTCCATAGTATGTATTTCGTCTCTCAGTTCTTGATCTAGTTCTGCCAAGAACTTGAACTGTTTATTTGTTTTCTGCGTCATCCAAATACGTGGAATGAGTTCATAACCTCTTCGGTATCCAAACCAACGTCCCATCTGCATCAAAGTGTCTGCTTGGCTGACACTCCTCATAAAAAATGTACTAATGAGGCCTTCAATGGTAAGTCCTCTTGAAAGGGTAGCACCGCCAACTACGATAAAAGCTGGCGCAAAATCAAGGGCATCTAACTGCTCTTTGTCTGGATACGCAAGCCTTACGTAATCGTCATCGTTAGCATTCTTAGGGGCACAGTTATCTATGCAAAGATGAATGTGTCTGTGATATCTACGTTCATCATCGTCGCCTAATTTAATGAAAGACACTCTCTCACCGGATATTAAAGTTCTCAATTCAGGAAGAATCTCATTGAAAGCGAGATAGTCGTTAATGCCTTCGTCTTCTCTAGCATAGTTAGGATATTCTTCACGGAAAAGCTGCTTAGAAAACTCCTTGGTTTCATTCTCCCACAAAGTTTTACATTGTTTTATAATTGTATTCTCAGGCGTTCTATTTATCCATGAAGATATTGCATCGGCAATATTAGAATGGTGATCGACACGTTGGCTAGTATGAACAAGCAGGCTGATTGGTTTCTTATACTCCCATTTTCTCATGCAAGAAACTCCGCATAGGAACCAACATATGGCATCCCGAAGAGAATTTGGTATAGAATAACTGTTACCATCATGTATGCTCTTTATGTCATCCGTGTCATTGCTGCATATCTCACGTATGATATTCAAACCATCGAACTCGCAACTATTTCCTGCGTTGTATCCAAAAATCTGTTGAGGTCCGAAGTATTCTCTTGACACAGCAAGGGTAGTAATGAAATCCTTAGGATAAAGCGTATCTTGACCTGCTTCGTTAAGAACATTGGCATATGGAGTTGCTGTATATCCTATATAGTTCATGGCTTGATAGGGAACATTACATGTTTGATGATTATATGTCCTCCCATTAACCAAACTCATGATTAAATTGTTTATGGTTCTTCTTTCTCTTTCCTTTTGTACGTCGCCTGTATTAATACCTGCTTGATCCGCTTCGTCATCTATTACTAAGATTTTCATTTGCCGTTGACTGTTAGGATCAGCCTGCAACCACTGTATCAGGTTTCTTAGTCTTGTGCCATTTTTAAGAGCAACCGTAAAATACCTTTGTTGCGAACCTGAGGAGAAATCAAGGTCTTGGGCACGTCCCCCATCATTCATTTTTCTACTCAAGTGCTCCAAAGGACGCCAAATGAGATTGCACTCTCTATTGTGAAGGTCATTATAAAGTCGTTTCTGCGTTTGTATCCTGAGCGCTTCGATTGTGCCTGAGAGAACAATAAACATGTTGTATCCCCAATCTGCCGCCAATGCCATTAAAGCAGCCATATTGGCAGTCTTTCCAGATTGAACATTTCCAATGACAAGTCCTTTGCGCGCGCCTATTTTTGTAGTGTCTACACTAAGCTGTCTTAACACTTTTAGTGTAGAGTCACATATCGCATTAATTGATTCTTGGTGAAATTCGTTGTTTTTTAAACGTTTCAAATAGCATTGCCAAGCTGTTTGTTTACCCTCAGGAAGGTGTATGTCGCTATTTTGGTCTTGTTGATTTCCAACGATTGTTGCTTGTCCTTGCAAATAATTTATTCTGGCAGTACTTTCTTCAGCATTTTTCATAAAAAGAACTAGTTCCTTCCATTCGTTGATTTCTTTGCTTGGTTCTCCTGCCTCATCTCCATTTCCTGTACCATCTTCGATTACAAACTCAGGCCAACCCTCCTCTTCAACCTTCTGTTTTAAAAAGGATTGCAATTCTTCAAAGGTATCTTTGTTGGCATTCTGAATGGTATCCCAATCTCTACCCATACGTTCTCTTTGATTTCTTATCCAAATCTTGCATAAGTCGTATTTAACGTTATTAATATCCATGTCTGATTGATTATTGTGGTTAATAAATAAATGATTCGTCAATAATTAAATGCCTTTGCTTTCCGCTAAAGAGATCTTTAATTTTACTATGCATTTGAGTCCCCGATTTAGCAACAGACAAAGAATATTTGTCATTTCCGATGTCTCTGATTATCAATATATCACCCGCATTGATTTCTTCGTGGATATACATGTGCTTTAAGTTATTACTGAATCGGCTATCTTTTGCTTTATAAAAGCGAATAGGATATTCTATACGATTTGAATCGCCCTCTTTATAAAAGACGAGGCCCTCCCTTTTTCCTTGAAAAAAGTCGTTAATTACATTTTCTGTGATGCTTACCTCATGAGTGAGATCATGTGGAAAAAGCTTTCTTAAATATACGTTCATAGTCTATAGAATTATTTGATATGGTTCTTTATATAATTTATCAACGCTTGTTCCCTGCTTTCTATTAGGGAGACCAATTCAGGTTTAAAATGAACGGGGTATCTCTTCTTCTCAAGTTCTGTATCAGGAATGAAACTCGTATATCTGATTCCTCCAGTCATATTGTCTAAAAGGAAGAAATAATCCCGCCCTAATACGTTCCACTCTTCATCAGTAAGAAGATTCTCTTCTGCTGCTATTTGAATCGTCCATTGTTCAGCAATTGCCCTGGCTATACCTGGAAAGGTTTTGCTTCTCCATTTTTGGCGCTCTTCTTTTGACTTAGTTTTGGTAAGGCCATCAGAATACCATTTGGGTTGTGACTTTCCACTTTCAAAGAATATCCGCTCACCATGATCGTTCGTATGCTTTGATGGATGCAGAGGACGGAGGTTCTTTAACCATAGGCATGTGTTCTTGGAATATGGATCACCAAACATGTATGGCTGAATCGTTTGGTCAGGCTTTCTCCATCTGGTACTCATGATGCCTATAGGATTCTCGATGACAATTCGTTTCACATTGGCATTTGCCAAAAACATGAAGAACTTTGCTCCTTCTTCTTGGTCTTTTTTTCGATTCGGAAAACTTGGATGAGGACGTCGTTCTTCAACGGGTTTGTCTTTGTCTGCAGGGTCGTACATCCACTTTGCGCCACTAACAGCAAGAAATGTGCATGGGGGATGACCAATCATCAAATCCCAATCACCTTCAATAACGGCCTGCTCTCCATTTTGAAGAGTAAGGTTAGTTTTATTTAATACTGTCGTGACGTCATGGTTGAAATGCCATTCTGGATGGGGTTCTGCTCTGTCAGTTCCAAAGATTGTTCCACTACAGTCAAATAGATCACAACTAAAGGCGTTTTGGCCTAAAGATCTGAATGCTCTGCAACAAGCCTGACTTTCTTCACAAGCAATTAGTATATTTAGTTTTCGCTTCATTTATTATTTATGTTTACGACTTTAAATATTGCCTCCGCTATGCTTTTGGCAAAATTAACGGGCACGGCATTGCCAATCATTTTATAACAATATGCCGAGGAACCTAAGAATTCAAAATCCATAGGGAAAGTTTGAAGAAGAGCGGCTTCTCGTATTGTGATTGAACGAAGCTGATCTATATCCGGATGAATGAACATTAAGCCATCTTTATGTAAATGAGATACAACTGTTGGGGATGGTTTATCCCATTCAAGACTTCTATATTTAATATGATTTGATTTTATTCCCGTGATAGATGTATAGTAGTCTAATTTCTCCTGATTAGAAGCATTGTTCATGTTTCTTAAGAGCCAATCTTTGAATATCTTAACATCACGAGGACTATGATAACGCGCAATATGAAGAGGTATTTCAACTTCTCCGATTAGTTCGTGGCTAACATTTGAACGACCATTTTTAATTGGCCTTTCAAGTGGTCTGAATTTTGGTAAAGCAGAAAGGGCATCTCGTACCGTTAAATGTACTCCTTTCATTTTACAATTTGAAAGAGAATCGTATAGTTCTGCTAACGATATGTTTCCATCCTTTTTTACGCCAAAAATAATCACTCTATTCCTTAATTGAGGCGTATAATAATCCGCTGCACAGTATACAGCATTTTTTAGTTTATCAGGCGGAAGTATATCATATCCAATCTCCTTAAATGCTTGGAATATTCTATTTTTCACAGGTATATCACCAGGACAAGCACTTAAGAGACCAGGAACATTTTCAAAAACAAAGATAGATGGTTTATAGTGGTCAACTATTTTGACAAAACTCTCAAAAAGAAAATTTCGATAATCATCCTTCATCGAATTTGGATCTTGGGCCCTACCACATAATGAATAAGCTTGACAGGGAGGTCCGCCAATAATCAGATCAACAGAATGACCGTTAAGTAGACCATCTAGTCCTGATTGGCTCATTTGACGAGAGTTGTCATTACCGTATAGTAACAAAGATTCTTCAGACCAATTTCCGCCCAAAAGTTCATTTACTTTTTGAACATCAAACCTGACAACCCTATTTAGCGCATCCTCTTCTGTGTGATGCCATTTCTTAACCAATCTATTTCTTAATGTATTGACCATTGGTAATTCCCATTCAACATGAGCCAATGCATTATAGTGACCAGTTGATAAAAAGCCTTCTGTAAGTCCTCCACAACCAGCAAAAAGGTCAATGAATGTATATTTTTTTCTATTTGTCATTTTGTTCTTTGATTGCATTATAAATAGGGTGAAATTCGATCATTACGGAGTAGATGTCTTTGCCATTCTGCTCACATATTTCGAAACATTGGTCCATGAGACGATTGAAGATTCTAATTTCTTGCTCAGAGAAAGTCGGTTCATGGGTTTCAGTATTCTCATATTCTGAAAAATCATCATCAGGATGAAAAGCCACACCACGCTCATAATACAGGTACTTAGCAAAGTCCTGCACATCTTTGAGTGTTTCGATGTTATATTCTTCGTTATACATAATCTAAAACAAACGCCAATGCAGTCCCTGCAGGCCGACCAAAGCCTATAACCGCATTGGAGTTTGTTATATAGTTCAACTCTCGGTCTTTCGCAGGTATCAAGAATATAAATATTCTTGTTCCGGACGCAAAGATAAGCATTTTTCTTGAAAAAAGGGCATCTCACATATCTAATGATTTCACACAATCCCAAATCTCACAAAAACACAAATCTGTAATCCGCTGCAAAATTACCCCTCACCAGTGCCATATTTAGGCACCGGGAACGGCAAAAACCTTAAAAAACCCCAAAAGTTCACATACGGGTGATATCATTTCATTGGGTTACTATTGATGGTATAGGCAATGATAGAAATCGAAAAACCCTCTCCGCCCATTACTTTCATATCCATTGTACTGAAATGTAAAAAACGCGGATAATGGCGGGGTATAGCCTTATGTAATGATGAAAAAGGAGATTTGAATGCAATTGTCTCCTTATTAATGGAATTTACATATATAATTTATTCAAATTCAATTAGATAATTATGGAGAAAGAGAAAGAAAAAATTAGAGTGATTCATGTGTTTGACAATCAAGATGATGTCATTAACGAGATTCGTAGTTGTGAAGACCATGAGACGCCTATCTCGCTTGGTGAAATTGATTTCTTGATGAATGTCGCAGATCTTGTGTGCAATTTCATGCTTCTGTATGGAGCTGGTGAGATATCAAAGGATGAATTGGATCTATATCTGGGGCAGAAAGACCATCTGACTGATGGCAATCCTACGCAGTTCAACTTCTTATTTGGATCAACCATCAATGGCCTCTTTTACACCAATTGGCACTATAATCTTGATGAAAAGGACTTGGAAGATGCTTATTCTGCGATAGTAAAATCATATACTGAACTATCTATCTTGTATTCGTTTGATCGTATCATTTGTCAGATGCAGAAGATGGTTACGGATTTTACTGCAGCTCATGAGGGTTTTGATAAAATGACCAAGGAAGAAAGATTGGATCGATTCTGGGCGTGGCAGGACAATAAGGATTACATGAAGAATGACTTTCTTGAAAAGCATTTAGACAAATGTAGAACAATATATGCTATTTTAAATCATGAACATAGAAGTAACAAAGGAGGACATTAAGAAAATCGGCCATACATGCTACAATGAAGGTGGATTTCTGGCGATAGTATGCGACGGGGACACTTCTAACATTGAAGAGATTCTATTGAGATCCATATTGAAGTGCTTCGGTGATGAATACAAGATCATTAAGACTGAAGTCTTCATATGGAAAAATGAAGAAGGAGAAGAAGTATTCGATATTCTGTATATCACAAACCTACCGTATGAGTTATTTGAGAAGATATGATTCAGTTAATGCAAGCACTGTTTTCTACAATGACGGAGACAGAGCAGCAGCCGATGACTGATTTCCGCAGATTGTGTCTTGAGGCTGAGGGAAAGAATGAGTTAGATACGACACCGGTTGTAGAGGGCGATCACGGGCAACCTGAAGATCCTTATGCCGATGATATTAAGAAGCTTAAGAATGCTCTATTTGATGGGCAACCTCTAGTGAGTGGGGCTTGCATCAATATCACGTTGCAGGAATTACTGAAGATATGCCCAAGGAAACGACGTAGGAAGGATTCGTTCCAAGGCTTACAGAAATCGCTCAATAAAATGGGTGTAACGTTAAACATAAAATCGAGAAAAAATGAAAAAAGTTTGGTTAATGGGTAAGGTCCGTGACTTGGATTTGAAAAACCCGAAGGAGTTTGAAGATGGTGTGAATGATGACCTTGCCAACTATAACGGGAATGACTTTAAGGGAGGATTTGAAACAACTTTAACATCCCCGACGGAGGCTATATTTCACTGGAAATTATCTCTTCCAAAGGAAAAATTATCTGTCGATCCAGACGTCATCCCTATGGAGATGTGGATGCTGATAACTGGAGAGTGTAAAGCTTTCCAACCGGCATATGACCTTGAAGTTTACAGTATTTTAAAGGTATGCCCAAACGCTATAATCACATATATAGCTGAAGACTTGTGTGATCTCTATAAGAAGAATTCAAAACACTATGGAGCTGACAAGTTTAAAAAGGTTAATATCCAGTTCAACCCAGATATTGGACTCAAGATGACAATTAAATTCTAGTGCAATGAACAACACATATCAACATGCAAATGAAATTGAGGAACGGTATTTCGCCCTCGACATTGAATCCCTCAAACAGCATGACGAGGGATTCAAGGCGGCTTATGACTGCGGCAGCGGTTATGAGCTGACGATAAAGCTGATGGACCTCTTTGTGATCTGCCCAAGGAAACGCCAACGCAAGCAGCAATATGGGCGACTTGTGAATTATCTGGCATCGAAGGGCATCATATTGAGGATTATCAGCAGAAAACGAGATAAAAACAACTAATAATTAGACAGTTATATGAATATTGAAGTTGAGAAAAATGATATTATGAAGATTGGATATAAAAGAATCAATTTCGCAGGGGTTCTTGGTATCGTTTCCGATAGTGATACCGCAAATGTAGAAGAAATACTTTTGCGTTGTATCTTGAAGTGTTTTGGTGAAACATACATTATCACTAAGGTCGAAGACTGTGTGATGGTAGATGAAGATGACTTATATGATGACATTATGTTCATCACAAACCTGCCGTATGAGGTGTATCAAAAGATTGAAAATTCTTAACTAAGTGAATATGCCGAAAACAGTAATTATTGATGGTGTTAGCTGCCGTTATTTTATCAAAGGCAGGATTTATATTTCGAGAGACGGTAAAGTAGCCGGCATGAAATATGGTATCATGTATAGTAAACCTGTTATAAAACAGATTAAGATCAAAACAGATGATGCTGGCAAATATATCAAGAAGCCGAATGGTCCCAGGGTGCCTATCGATCTAGCTGTAATCACTTGCTATTGTCCTCCAAAGCCGATGGACAACAAAAGATACAGAATCAATCACAAGGATGGCGATGCCATGAATTGTGATGCCAGCAACCTAGAGTGGGTCATTCAGCCGTATGAGCACACCGATGCACCGTCTATCAATCTCAGATGCTATGGTAATATCGTCACTGTATTTAAGGACGGGCACGTTGAGCAGGACGGCAAACCCATGACGATTTATGACAGCATGTATGATAGTGACGT
>Ga0247611_10007206_pt1 | contig 14032 bp, 29 predicted proteins | sample 177DNAGHGhighgp2_FD_192422 | JGI IMG/M metagenome (GOLD analysis project Ga0247611, IMG submission 192422) | Sheep rumen microbial communities from Palmerston North, Manawatu-Wanganui, New Zealand - 1770 DNA GHGhigh gp2 | ecosystem: Host-associated > Mammals > Digestive system > Stomach > Rumen...
ACTTTTCCTTTATTTTTCTTCTTTTTCTTTTTCGTTTTGTTTTGATGAATTAAGAAATTGTTCTACAATGTCTTTAAATAGCCACTTAAGAAATTTCTTTGGCGATTGAATGAACATATATACCATTATAGCTAACGCTCCGCCAATGATGAAAATAATAAGATATCCTTCTGAATTTTGATTTATTAGTTCTTCCATTTTTGCTTATCTTCTTTATCTATCTTTATTGTTTCTAATCCATTTTTCTGGATAAAACATTATCCAATTTGCATCTTCTCCCTTTTCGTATTGGAATTTCAAATAATCACCAACTTTCAAAGGAACAAGTACTCTTTTTTCGGTGCGTCCAGTTTCTCTATCATATACTTCATATCTGTCGCCTCCAAAATTTTCAAATGCAAATGCAAACCATCCAGACTTTGAAGTTCTGAACTCAATCTGCTTCTTGTCTGAGCTGTTTTCATCCTCTACAGTGAAAATTACCTTCCTGTTCTTCTTGTCCACATCTACGCTTTTGACAATGCCGGACATCCAAGGAAGGGTTTTTCTAGCGTTTCGTTCTGCGTCCCATTCTGCTTGTTCACGATAGAATTCAAGTTCTTCACGCTTTTTTTTCTGGCTGTAGACCATTCGTTGATAAGCTTTCCATGCCTGATATTTGTTCATTTTGCTTATCCTTTTTTCACGTAGTCTTTTGGATACCAGCTAACTCTAAAAAGAGCGCTTTCATCAAGCTCCAATCCTCCGCCTCTCATACAAGGTTCTTCATACTTGTAAGTGACGGTATATCCATCAAGCTCAAGCTTCTTCTTGATTGCATATGTCTTTGTATTTGAATCATAAAGACGGAATCTGCAGCTATATTCTCCATTGCTTGCAGCTTCTTTGATCTCAGAAATAGCTTCCTTGTAAAGACGCTTGTCGATCTTTGGCTGCTTGTCTGCTTTGTCTACGAGTTTTCTTGCTTCGTCTGCTGTCATTTACTTTCCTCCTTCAATCTGCCTAAAAGCTTCGTCCGGGTTGTCGGGACCTGTCCTGTACCCATGCTGCTTGATCCATTCCCAGCGACCCATGCAAGCCCACTCGAATATGATATCCCAGTCCCAGGAGCTACCGCGAGCAACCCCATGCATCATGTCTACCACAACCAGCGCATTGTGCGCTGGGCAATTGTCGTGCTTGTCGCAGTTACAATTGCAGTTGGCTGGGCAATGGAACTTTTTCACAATCTGCGCTCGAACCCGGTTGTATTCCTTCTCGGCGCTTTCCTGGCAACTGATTGCGACCTTCTGCTCGTTGGTCACATCGCCTGCCTTGATGGATTCGGCAAGGTTTCGCTCAAGGGAGGCATTGAGGCTGTTGACCGAGTCAATGTAGCGAGCGAACTTGCTGATGGTCTTCGCCGCCGACTTGATTTCCTTGATTTCCTCTTCTGTAAGTGGTTTCAGGTCCATGGTGTTTTATCTCCCTTCAATAACCGGCTTCTTGTCAGCGCAGATGTTTGTCCAAATGTCTTTAATCATCTTTTCAAGATTGTCTACTCGCTGCTCAAGTGGCTTCTTGAAATTCATGTCTTTGCCCTCTAGTTCTGGATTCTTTTCAAAGAACTTATCGTCAGATTCTTCAACGATAGATTCTTCAACGATCTTTCTTACACGATTTGCGGTGTCTGGATCCATCTTGTCCAAGAGAACGTCAGAATCAGCATTTACTTCCACTAAATGCAGATCAATGTGGTATTTGTTTGCCATTTCTGCAGTGATCCATCCTGTATGCTTGACATATTCTTCTGCAAACTCGAACATCTTTTCAAGAACCAGCGCTGCTGTGAAATCTTTTCCGTCTGCAAACAACTTGCTTTCGTATTCCTGATGGAACGTGTAAGAATCCCATTCTCCTTCTGGAACACCGTTCATAGTTTTGTGATTTCCAAACTGGAAATAATCAATGAACTCGCAACTGTCGCAGAGTTCAAAATATTCGTTTGAAGGAATAGTCTGGAGAGAAGTTCCTCGATTGTTGAAGAACCACATCCATTCTTCATAGTTAGAAGAATTCTTGAGCCACTTCGTGAAGATCCACATATTTACATCGTCTTCGTTCTGCTCAATCCAGATTCTGATTGAATCGAATCCAAGATACTTGTTCTTTTCAATCACCTTGAAAGCCTTTTTGAACGTCTTCATCCTCCAAGCGAGATTCTTCAAACGGCGAAGATTTCCCTTCTTGACTTTCTTCTCACCGCTCTTCTGCTTGAAATTCAGCCAATCGTTATGCGTCTTGCAAATGTGCTCAGCAAGAAACTTGTCCGTCTTTGCAAGAATTGGCTGCCACCCTTTTGGATCCAAAACTACAATAGAACATTCTTTTTCATCTGGCGCCTTATAGAATGACCAATTATAATCAATTGATTCATCGAATGCTTTTTTAAGCCCTTGGCTTCTTGTATCTTTTTCAAAATGCTTGCACGGAATTTCTCCACACGAAGCAAACATTCCATTGCATTCGACACCGCCACGAACAGTACCATCATACTTCATTGACTTCATATATTTCTTGCAAAGAGAACAGTATTCTTTGCTGTTCACCTCTTTACCAGATGCAAAATCAGATTCAATCTGCTCCTTTTTAGAAGCTGAACCATCAATAGAAGCAGCATAAACGATTCCCTTCTTTCTATCAATTATTGGAACGAAAGAATTTGGATCGTATTCTTTAGAAAGAAATTCCTTGAATCTATGTGTTATATCACCATCAGTATATGGACGAACTGGACCCTTCTCTTTATCAAGAAGATCCTCTAGTACCTTGATGCTCATTTCAGCAACGTCTTTATTGCTGAAAACCTTTAAATTCGTTTCTTTTGTTGTCACGGCCGAAACAAAGCCGGATTTGTTATTAGTATTTTTCATTTGTTATATCCTCAATTTTGTTCTAGATCTCAAGGATCTTTTGAACCGTTGATGAATATATTATACCACAAAATCTGCTATGTTTTGTCAAATGCGCGTGGATCTATACATCTAAGTATTAAATGTCAATGTTCCCGTCTGACACAGATATAGCCAGACATCTTGCGAGATCTTCTCGCTTAATCCATCATAAGTTTTAAGCGTTTTCCAGACAAACGGAACGATCCGCCGTTCTAATTTGAAGAATCCGTTCTTTGTCTTTGTCAATCTGAGTTTCATTGTTAGAAACTCCAATATTCCTTGATCCAAACGTTCGCCTGAGAATTTGCCCAGTTATTAGTAAGACACCATTCCCGAACCATGCCCTGGGCTTCCTCTATCGTCACGTCTTGTGGCCGCTGCCTCTCCACGATATTGTGCTCCCTTGCAGCGAGATACTTAAAGAACGCCTTGCGGATGGGATGTTCCTCGAGTTCGCGCTCCGTGAACGCGCGAGCAATTAGCCACACGGATGGCAGCGATGGCATCTCATAACGGACAGGCAGCCCGTTCTCATCACAGATCAATTCAGCGTAGCGCTTAACTGTATAGATCTGTCCATTGATTCCAAGACAGAAAATCTCATCTGGATTCATTTTGTTTTTCCTTTCGTATAGATATTATACTGACTTAGTACGAAAGGAAATATCCAATTTTATAGATTACTTTAGGATTTTCTATATAGTCCGGGTCACGCATATACAAGAATGCAGTAAGCACGTCTTTCAAGCGCTCTATCTGTCTACGTTCGTCTCTTTCAGATTCGCGTCTTTCTTCAATCAATTCCCAATCGTCTGTCTCTTCATCATATCCTTCGTCCGTCTCTACATTTGAGCGCTTGTCTGTGATTATGACGCGAATCGTCTGCTGCTGAACGCGCGGCTTGTTTCTTCTAAAGCGCATCTTGAAATTGAAGAATTGATCTTCAAAGAGACGGAAGAACTCATTGTCTTCAAACATATATTCTTCTATGTCTCTATCGTATTTTCCACGTAGAATGTAGTTCAGCACGGCTAGCATATCGTGGACGTCTTTTGCTGGAATCTCGCAGCATTCAGAAGATCCTTGGAGATTGTAGTGCTTGTAAAGTTCGTCGAAGTCAGAAAGGAAGTTGACGTCCATGATCTCATAAGCTTCGTTTCCTGTAGCAGTATCTATCCAAATTGGAAACGGATCGTTCTTCTGTTCAGGAAGATAGTTATACTTCTTCGAATCGGCATCTGGCTCTTCACGGACGCGAAGAAACGGCGGCATAGCTAGTGGCGGAACGTTTTCTTCTTCAGATTTTGCTATGGAATATGCAAGCTCATGCTTCTGCTCCTCTTTCCAGATAGCAGCTATCTGTTCTTTCGTATATCTGCGCTTGCCGGTATTGTCTACAGCAAATACTTTAAGATATGTCTCTAAGCCCATTTTCACCTCTCTATTTCTTTTCTAAATTCTGCTTCGTGTTCTTCCCAAAACTGAATTGAATGAGAATACTCGTTTCCAAGTTTTATCTTCTTGAAGAACGCATAGATCAATTCGTGCGTTTTCTTTATATTCTTGAACGCATAGTAGAATTCTTCGTTCGTCAGCGTGGCATACAAATGCTCGAACTTGCTAGAATTTCCGTTTCCGACAAATTCTTTCACGAACTTGTTCTGCGTGTCGATCTTGTAGATGTATTTGAGAAACAGAACAATATCGCTAAAACGATCTTCATATTCTTCGGCTGTCTTACTCCATATTGTCGCTGAATTCAAGAAGTGGCTCTTATACGAGAAATCGAAGTTTCCAGTAATGCGGTTGAACTCAATTATGTTGCAATCAATTCTGAAGATCTCAGCAGCAGCGACAACAGATGCAGCAAAACTGTCCAACTGCGAGATGCTCATCTTGCCAAGCATCTTCGAGTTTGGAAGTGGAAGCGCGTATTTCTGGAAGCGCATCCAACGGGCGTTTTGCGTGAGATAAATCATATCTTATATCCTATTCCATAATCGCACTTTGGATTGCACGCATATCCATGCTCGTGCTTGTTCAAGATTCCAATGTCGCAGAAATAATCGAGAACTTTCTGCTTGACGATTTTGTGCTTGTTGAACAATCCCCATAGATCGTAGAAAGCGCAATCGCAGAATTGCTTTGCAAAGTTGTTTAGTTCTTTCTTCTCGTTGTTTGACAATCTTGTTTTCCCAGCACGGGCAAGAGATTCGAATTTCTCAGTTCCCTTCACGTTGAAAAGATATTCTACGAACGATGAAAACCGTTCCCAATTCACGAGATCTGTCCAAGAAGGAGATGGTTTCGTTCTTTCCGTTACTGTTGGAACATAGATGAAATTCTTGTTCACTCGATTCAGTGAGAATTCAGAAAAATCAAGACAGAACAATTTCCCAAGATCGTAGATGCAGCCTGCGTAATCGTTCAACTCGTCAATCGTGAAATCTGAAAACGAACGCTGATCCAAACGGATCTTCGTCTTCATAAGGCATCTTGCCTGATATTCAAGATTGCTGATTCTGACTGCTGTCATTTTATGTATCGAATGAATCCAGATTTCTGCTGAGGAACCACATCCATTAAGAATCTATACACGATCTTATTAGACGGCATCCGCTCTAAAGAAAGCTGATTGTCAAGAACGATCTGTGATACTTCAGGCTTCGCCATTGATAGATATCTCAAAACCATATAGCGTGGAAACTGCTTCTCGAAATCTTCCATCGCAATATGCTTCTGAAAGACATCCTCAGATTTCCGCTGAAGAATGTTTCCCAATGCGTCAAAAAGAATGTTTTGTCCGTATGCCATCGTGAAGATATTTTACTTTCTCAAAAGTTTTTTCTTATCTTCATCTTGCTTCATCTGAGATCTATGCTTTCCGGTATCAGCAATCATTATATAGATAATTCCAACGAAAGACAACGCTGATAGAATAGTAACAGCGCTGCCAAAAAGTATGTCTATCTCAGTAAATTCCATAGAATCACTATTTACAACATATATCGCAACGGAACGAACTGAGAAAAGATCTCATCCCAAACGAACACTCTATACTCAGCATCGTACTTCAGAAATATGCTCATTTTCTGCTGAGCGTTGAAGACGCCATCCATCTTCTTCCAAAATGGCCACCATCTGAAAGATTTCCAAAATATCTCACAACAGTAATCGTTGCGTTTGGTGTCTTTGTTCGGAAACGAATCCCAGCGCTCTTTGAAGTAGATTTTCTTTTTCATCGTTATTTGTTTGCTTATATCAGTGCTTATATCAGGTCGTTATAAGTTCCACTTGAACTATAAGTGTATTTTGGAATTGAAAGCTGTGAATAGTTTATGTCTTGTGGCGATAAGCAATAATCGCTAACTTTTATATTGTTCCAGCCATCTTCCCATTTCAATGGAATTGCATAAGGAGTTGAAATAAAAAGTTCTCCATTGTCTGCCATTTGCTTTAAATTGTATGCTTTAATTGCGTTCAACGAACCTGGAATGTACTTTTCTATCTCGTAAGAATGTTCTTTCCATTCTCTTTCGTCCATTTCATATTTGATGCATCTGCCATCAGCATAGCGTCCGGTGACAACGTATTTGCCTGGAATTTCATTGCTCATTTTTATATCGACTTGTGGAATATCGTCAACAAGATCTATATAGTCGGTAAGCATTTCCTTTCCATTCACGTCAACGATCTGATATAAGCCTTGTGGAGCACGATTTATCTTTACGATCTTGTCAAGAGGATAGCGTTCGGTTGGATGGAACTTATCGTTGGTCATGTCCTTGAAGACAAGTATCTTATGCGATCCTGGAGCTGTACTGCTTTCTTGTTCTTCACACTGCGCTGCTTTGTGCATATCGTTGTGGAAGCCGCATTTATCGTATAGATGTAGAACATATCTATCAAGCTCATTTAGATCTTTCTTTGCAAGAAGACACGGCAGCCAGCCAAATCCAACGATGTTAGCAGAATATAGTTCGTTAGCCAATTTTTTCTTAAAGGACTCGGCGCCGATTGAATCTTCTGCTTCTTCGCGGTGAATGTCAGAGATAGCTTTCCAAAGAAGATTCATCATGTCTTGCGAACCAAGCTGCTCTCTTTTTTTGTTTGAGAAATATTCTTCTTTCGTTGGATAGTTATATCTGCTATATATGCCTTTGTCTACATCAGCTGATAAGCATTTAAATCCGTTGCGATACAGTTTCTTACGAGTCAGATCCATGCTGGATTCTGTTTCGACTGCTTGCTTGCGCAGCTGCCCATTTGACGTGACAATCGATGGAATTCTTTTTTCTGTAATAGCATAGTAGTAAGAATCGTCTGTGCGATAGCATCGTTCGTTCAGCGCGCAAAGATCGTATTCTGAAAAGAACGCCACGTTGCGCTTATGCTTCTTACGCGGATCGTCAGCAGAAATCGCCCGTTCTTCTAAAACGATGTATGCTACAGATCCATACATTCTCTTTAGCATTTCAAACAGCGTAGAATCGGCATCTGAATTCGTTATGCTTATCGTTCCAAACTTCTGTCCGTCGCTTATAAATTTTCTGAAATCCTTAATTACAGAATTCGTGCTAATGATTTCAGATTCAAATTCTGTCTTATCTTCCGGAGCAACGGCTGATTCAGAACTATTTTCGCGCCCAACTGTTCTTAAATATCCATGCCACGTCTTTGCAAGAGCAGATGGATTAGAATTCTGCCAATAGAACGGCGATTCTACAAAGTATAGATCGCCATCATCAGCAGCAATCTGCTGGATTGTTTCTTGCTGTAAGTTACTGCTGGACATCTTGCTGCTCTGTCCGCTTCTTCTCATATTCGATTAGACGGCGGAGATATACTTCTGCTTTGACGTAATCTTTAAGCGCGGTGCTTCCTTCTTTCTTGCCGGCTCGCATTAGATACTTGAACACGTTGAACTTTGCTGCATGGACAAAGTCAATGTTCAGATCAGGACAAAGGTCAATCAAGTCTTTGCCAGATGCACCAACATAACGTTCAGGACGAACTACATCCTTTTTAAGCGATTCTTCTGATTCCATAATTAGTCTTTAGAGCTATTATTAGAACAAGTTATTACTGGAAACTTAAAGCCAGGCTGCATCCAATACGGAATCTTCTCATATTGCGGATATACCGGAATCGTTGTAGTATCGCCGTCATCCGTCTTTGAAGGATCTGGTTCTAAGCACTTTTTCCAATCAAATCGCTCTTTGTTGAGAGTCTCATTGATTTGCTCAAGATTCTTGTTCAATCTGTCAAGACGATCTAAAAGAGCTTTTTCAAACTCCGTCATGCTGCTTTTTTTCTTTGTCTTTGACGCTGCCATTTTATTTTGATTTTGCTGTTAAAGGATATTTTCCCGGTTCGCCTCCCCAAAAATAATGGGGTTCATAATATGGCTTATAGTTTTCATTGACATACGAAACGTTTATAACCATATTGTCATGGGAAATATAGAATGCACCGTCATCGTGCGATCCGGAATGGATGTGCCCGCAGAAGATGTCAGCGCTTTCAAGTCTGCCTTCAATTGCTTTATGCAAAGAACTCGATCCACAATGGACAGTTCTATCATAATCAGAAATGTCTACGCTCCAGAACTTTGTATCTTCTTTTGGAGGTGTATGAGCAAGAACAATGTCAGTGTCATCTGGAATCTTTGAAAAGATTTCAAAAAGAGCAGCATCGTCTTTCATAAACGCCCAATTGCAAAACGATGGAGACCATGGAGTTCCCCAGATCTTTACACCTCCAGCTTCAGTTCCTTCATCGATTAGAACCTCACAGCCGCATTGACTTTTCAGATCTTCAGCCGTAAGAGAATGAGCTCGCCAGATATGTCTGCAATAGTTGTCAAGTGGAAGATTGTTCTTTTCAAGCCAGCCACGATATAGCATTATATCATGATTTCCAGGAGTCATAATGACTCTAGTGCCATTGTCAGTCAACGACTTCATCCATTCAACGATCTGATTGTTGGCGAAGTCATCCATAGACGTTCCTTCAAAAACGTCTCCACAAAGACAAACAATGTCGCAATGAGCTAACTCATCACGATCTTTCTCAACCGGTGGATACCCGTGGATGTCTGATAGAATTCCAAATTTCATAGAAATATTATACTATGTAACTTCAAATTCTATAACATATTCTTTTCCAATTTTCTTTTCTTCAGCAAGCCATTCTTTTCGTTCGTTTTCGTCTAATTCAGAAAGTATCTCGTTGCGTTCTTCTTCATTGTATGTGATTGTTCCTTTTGTTTTTGGAATAGAAGAAGTATCACTTTGAGACGGAGGCATTCCTCCCAATTTGTTTGGACCGTTGAATTGATGGATTGGGTTTGCAAACGAATAGTAAAATGGAGTACTCATTTACTTCCTTTCATTACATATATGGAAATTTCTTTCCCAAACTGTGAACGCGCTTTTTCTTAATCATCTCTTTGACAAGTTCTTCTTCAAGTTGGTTTGGACGCCACTTTCTAGGATCTTGAATCTGATTCTGTGCGATTCCGTTTCTAATCGCATATTCAAGTTCCTTTACAGTCAGCGTGACTGTCCCATCAGAATTCACAGTCATTTCGCAAGCTCCTTCCACGCAGGCTTATACTTCTTGATTAGATCTTTTGCAACGTCCACAAAATCTGGAGTTTCGCTTTGTGTCTCTTTTGTCTGCATATATCTCAACGAATTGAACAGCTCGAACCAATCACGGTTTGGATCGAATCCGCCCTTATCGTCAAGCACAATGTCAAAGCAGAACTTCTTGGAGAAATCCGCATATGCATTGCCCTTGAAATCGGGATTCTCGTTTATGCTCCAGAACTTAATTCCCTCTGTTGCAAACAGATCAAGCACATACCTTGCAGCGTCCGCCTCTTTTGTGCTTGTCCAAAGAATCAATTTGATCCAAGGAAACTCGCGCGAAATCAATTTCAGCGTCTCGTATGCGTAGAGATACGGAGCAGAATCTTTCACGCCAATCGAGCATTGGCACTCGCTTGGCTTGTCAGCGCCATCCGCCGACTGGAACAACGTGCATTTGTCAGGAGTGAGAATCGTGCCGTGAAGATCAATCGCAACGTAGAGATATGGATATCTACGCTCGTTGCGCTTCTTGAAAGCATCTTCAAAGATCTTCGTGATTGTCTTCATCTTTACTTCTTTCTATGTTCCATGAAAATATCAACTACTTTGTCTTGCGCGAATCCAAGCGAGTCAAATTGACTGTCTTCATCGTATTTATTAGAGCAGAATTCATCGATTGAATCTGAAATGATGTAAAGAAGTTGAAGCGCGCTGACTTCAATCTTGTCGCTCATGTTTACTGATTCTTCGCTGTTGCTCATTTTTGCTTCCATTTGTTATCTCGTAAAAGCCATCACGATTCCCCACATCACCGCGAAGAACAGCACGATTGCGATAGGAATCCAAATCGGGGACAGCACCCACCACCAACTCCAGCTTGCGATTGGCTCAACGCCGACGATCTTCAAAACGATGAAGACGAGCGCAAGCACATTGAGAAAGCTGCCGCCGACAGTCACGTTCGTTGTTTGAGAAGTAGCCATTTTTGAACCTCAATTTCTATCAATGAATTCAACTGTTATCATAACGAACATAGCGCCAGCTAATCCTGAAAGAATGCAGGCACATGAGTAATGCGAGGAATTGTATGCCGAGACCGCGAAAAGAACATCGCAGACAAAAAGCAACAAATTAAAAGGAAGATTGAACATTTTATTATTCCTTTATTCCATTTTCTTTCTTCCAATCTTCGTATGTGATTGGCTTGCTTCCAACTGGTCGATTCATCCATCTAACTAAAGGAGGAGTTTCTCTTTGCAGCTCTGATGGCTCTTTTTCTTCTTTATCAAAAATAAGTTTTGCTGTCAAAAATCCACAAAAGAATGCAAGAAAAACCATATTATTACCTCTTTCTATTTGCAAGCAAATTCATGAAGCTGCCACCGACAGTTACGTTCGTTGTCTTATTAGTTGCCATTTTTATTGTTTGCCCAAATTAGTGCTGTTGCGAAAAAAAGAAATGCAGTAAAAAGAGCAACGGTCGCTGTAACATTATTGCCTTCGGCGTGTTGAAAAATGGCCGAAAGAAGAGAAAGAATTGCTGCAAACCCGTTGCAAACTGCTATTGCCATTTTCATTTTTATCTCCTTCATCGATTTACAAGCAGATATTCAGCGAAACGATCCCAATTCATCTGAATCTGTCCAAACACGTCGATCTTGATCTGCGACTCGTTCTTATCGTCAAACAAGCCCTTGACAAGAACTTCATGCTCAGCCTTTGCCCAGAAGTAGTACTGAAGCGAGCGTTCTACTTCATCAAGAAACTCCTTGTCGCTCTTCGCTTTACTGTCAGCTTTCTTTAGATCTTCAACAAATCCGACATGAGAAAAGACATCGTAGTCAACGATCTCATTCTTGTTGAAATCGTGTCCAAACACTTTCCAGTGTAGATTCTTTGTCTTCATTCTGTTGTTTCCTTTCGTATAGATATTATACTAAAAATTGCAGTAAACTAGCATCATTCCGTCTTTCTTGATGAAGTCTGGATTGCTGACAAAGATCCTCTGGTCAAAAGGATAAGTAACGATTCCCCATCCATTTCTCGTTTCATAGAGAAGTGGCTTATAGTTCTGATCCAAATCCTTAATCGTTTTTCTCCAAATGAGGATGTCAGCAATCACTGCTTCTGCGTACTCTTTCGCTTTCTCGTGGCTATTGTCGAATACAATATCGTTGTCAACGTCGATGATCCACTGCTTCTGACGAGACGCATGACAGCCACACACCGCCGTGCGGATGAGGTGGTCATAGCGAAGTCCCGTTTCGTCTATCGCGTCAATGATTGCCTTCGCGAGGACGCGGTTGACAGTCAGCTTGTTTCTGACCTGCGGCATAAAGTAGAGCCGCGCGTGGTTAGCATCTGCGACTTCCTTCATGATTGGAAGCTTCTTCTCAAAATAGTCTTTGGAATCAATATACCAAGTCTTTATTAGACGCTGGCTTTCGTCCCTAGTATCTCCTGGATTAAGCGTCCCCGCAGCGCGCTTGTCCTTCGCCCGTTGGATCACATGAGCGACATAGAAGTCGCCGGGATCCTTGAAGTCAAGAAGATTTTCTTTGATTAGCTTCGTATTGTCTACCATTTTAGTGCGTTCCTTTCTTAATTGTCTATGGCCTTACTTTAATGTGCTTGATTTCTGGAATAGAAGAGATTTCGTCTGGAAAATTCCGGCCGTATTCGACTACCTGGACTTTAGAATTCTGCCATTCGCTTTGAATAGCATTTCTGATCTGTTCTAGTGCTTCGTCAAGATTCTGAGCAAAAGAGCGGGTCTCGCCCTTAAGCACCATTTTCTTTGGTTCAGACAGTTCGATTTTCCAAGAGACGATGTATTTCATTTCAGTTTAGATTATATCAAACCATGAGTCTATTGTCAATAGAAAAAAATTGCTTTTTAGCAGCAAAAAGCACTAACCGAACAAAATGAGAAAATCGGTTAGTGCTTCTGCAACCACGATAAAGGTCGTTGCGATATCTTACTTGACGAACTTAGACGTGTCGAATACGTTCTTCGCGTCACTTCCAATGAAAAGCGTTGCCGGAAGCTTTCCATCCCACTTTGACGTGAATTCCAACAGAACTACGTCTTTGTTCTCTTTCAAAGCCTTTCCTCTAATCTCAACTGCTTTTGCTTCAGCTTCAGCAATGGCAAGTTTTGACTTTGCTTGCGCTTCTGCCCGGATGACAGTCTGCTTTGATTCCTCTTCAATCCTACGCGTCTCATTCTGAGCACGGATCGCATTCTGCTGTGCGATTACTTTTTCTTCAATTGACTTTTCAAAGATATCGCTATAGTCAATGTTCGCTAGGACAAGAGAAGTAATCGTTACCGGAACTTTAGCTACTGTAATCTGCTCCGTAGCGTTTTCGAGAATTGACTTTGCTGCTTTCTCACGAGCATTGATAAGTTCAGATGCTTCAATGTTTCCAATAACGTCTTTGACCGCGCCAATGACTTTTGGAAGCACGACTTTATCTGCATAGTTGCGACCAAATTCTTGGTGGACGACTCCAACATCGGCTTTGTTGAGAGCATAAGTGACTACGATGTAGATATCAGCTTGCTGCATGTCTTTTGTGTATGTTGGCGCTTTAATCTCGGTCTTCTGCTCACGGACATCGTATGGAATGATCCGCCCGCCAATTGGATTGACGAAGTGAAGTCCTGGTTCTACGCTATTTTCAGTGACTTTTCCAAACTGTGTCCTAACACCAATCTCACCGGCATCGACTGTCTTTAAGCTACAGCCTCCAATAAGTATTGCTAGAAAAAATAGCGCTGCAAGAGTGACTACTACAGCAATTCCAGTTTGTCCTGATCTATTGTCTTTCATTTGCTTTTACTTTCTGTTTATTTTGTCTTTATAGAAAATCGTGTTCAGCGTGTCTACTCTAAATGTCCGAACGTCTTTCATCCGTTTCAGTAGTCGAACATAAAGTATAACCGCTATTAAGTTGAAGAATGCTGAAATGCTAAGCAGTATCAGAAGTACCTTTCCAGTTTCCATTATCTCATCTCCTTGAAAATAACGTGCTTATTGTCAGAATCTCGGACAACGAGGCAGTAGCGGTCGCCGTCTTTGTATTGAGTCAGAATTTCAACGAACCTCCTTGGAGGAACGATGCTTAAAGGTGGCGCTGCACGCTCTGGCGCGCCAAAAGTTTCATTCTCATCTGCACTGTCATCTGAATATTCTTGATCTTCTTCAACGTATCTTCCGTCTTTTGAAGAAACATATCCAACATATTCTCTAAAGCAGAACACGTAAAGATTATCTTTTTCAAGATAACGTTCATTCTGCGAGCCGTCTTCTTTTTCTTCAACTATTACCATGTTCTTTGAAATGCCGCATATTGGAACGATATACAGAAAATCAGAATAGTCAAACCACGTGCCCCAAATATCGTTGTTGTAATCGATCTCTTTCTTTTCTTTATCTAAATATTTAGTACGAAGATTGATCCAAAAACTTGTCTGTGAGAGAGGAATGCGCTTAAAAG